>WNGL01000249.1_pt1 | contig 86803 bp, 84 predicted proteins | sample 5400591 | NCBI WGS metagenome assembly WNGL01 (sample SAMN13153377, study PRJNA577476) | soil metagenome | isolation source: 80 cm soil or saprolite under Garry oak tree replicate 1 | place: USA:California | collected 2016-06-15 | reverse complement strand
TTCAACGATTTAACGATCCACTTCCCCATGGAAATTGACCCACAACTGGTTAAGCAACTCCGTGAAAAGACCAGCGCTGGCTTTATGGATTGCAAGCGCGCTCTTGCGGAGAGCAGCGGTGATCTGGAAAAAGCGGAGGCGATCTTGCGAATGAAAGGAGTCGCCAGCGCTGGAAAAAAAGCCTCGCGCGCGACGAAGGAAGGCATCGTGGCCTCTTACATTCACCTCCAAGGGAAGGTCGGCGTGCTCGTGGAAGTGAATTGCGAGACCGACTTCGTGGCTAGGAACGAGAATTTTCGGGAGTTCGTGAAAGACATCACACTGCACATCGCCGCGGCGCACCCTATTTACGTCAGTCGTAGCGACGTTCCTGGCAATCTCATCGAAGCGGAACGCGAGATTTACAAGGCGCAAGTCAAAGGCAAACCGAAGAACGTCCTTAACAAAATTGTCGAAGGAAAGATCGACAAGTTTTTCAGCACTGTCTGCCTGCTCGAGCAAGCTTTCATTAAGAACCCAGACCAGACGATTGAGGACCTGGTGAAATCGAAGATTGCCGAACTAGGCGAGAACATCGTCATTCGGCGTTTCACCCGTTACCTCGTAGGCGAACCGCTTCCAGCAGAGGCGTAGGTGTTCTGTAGCGGCCCCCGAAGGTTTCCGGGGCGCTTTCCGGTAGCGGTGGTCCATGACCGTCGCTAGATTCTGGACCGATGGGACTGGCCGAGTACAAAGCGAAGCGCGATTTTCGAAAAACGGCCGAACCAAAAGGCGGCAAACCGCTGCCCAAAGCGGTGCGAGGCGCATCCCGTTTCGTCATCCAGAAACACGATGCACGCCGACTGCATTACGATTTCCGGCTGCAGATGGAAGGCGTTTTGAAATCCTGGGCGGTGCCGAAAGGACTTCCCTGGAAGAAAGGCGAAAAACATCTGGCAGTGGAAGTCGAAGATCACCCGATCGAATACGAAGACTTCGAAGGCGTTATTCCCGAAGGAAATTACGGCGGCGGCACCGTGATGGTTTGGGACCGTGGCACTTACTATGTTTACGGCGAGCAGCCCGTGAAATCGCTACAGGAGGGCAAACTTCATCTGGTCCTCGATGGTAAGAAAGTCAGGGGCGAATGGACGCTCGTGCGCATTCGTGGCCGCGACAACGAAAAGAACCAGTGGCTGATTTTGAAAACGGGCGCCGACGCCAAACCAATTTCCAAAAAACTCGAAGATAAATCGGTCAAGACTGGCCGCACGATGAGACAAATCGCGCATGATAGGGATGCCGAATGGGAATCGAATCGGGAAGAAAAAGATCCGAGCGCTAGATCGGCATTGAAAGCGCGCATCAAAGCGGCGGTGGCGGGGCGCGACCGCCCGGCGCGCCGACGGCCTAGTCCGGCGGTTGTCGGATCTCAACCAGATTTGCCCACGGCAAAAGCGCGTTTTATCGATCCGATGAAGCCGCGCCTGGTGGAGACCCCCCCCACCGCGGGCGATTGGATTTACGAACTCAAGTTCGACGGCATCCGGCTGATCGCGGTCAGGACCGGCAAAAAGGTTTCACTGCTGTCGCGAAACAAGAATGAATTGGCCGGACGTTTCCCGGAGATTGTCGAGGCGGTAAAGAGCTTGCCTGCGCGTGAATGCGTGATCGACGGCGAAGTGGTCGCGCTCGACGAGGAGGGCCGCTCCTCGTTTCAACTTCTGCAAGCACGCGAGATGCAAGGGCGGAAATCGCCCGTTTACTTCTACGCGTTCGACCTGCTCCAGCTCGACGGCAAAAGCCTGATCGGGCTGCCATTGGAGGCGCGTAAAAATGTTCTCGAAAAGCTTTGCGCGGACGCAGGCGATCCAATTCGTTACTCAGGCGCGATTGGCGTAGACGCAAAAGCATTGCTCGATGAAGTGAAGCATCGCGGTCTGGAAGGGATCGTTGGCAAACAGCGCACCTCCGTTTACGAACCCGGGCGCCGAAGCGGTGCATGGATCAAGCTCAAATGTGCGAACGAACAAGAATTCGTCATTGGCGGGTACACGCCTCCGCAAGGATCACGCAAACATTTCGGCGCGATCCTGGTTGGTTATTACGAGAACAAAAAACTGGTTTTCGCGGGCAAGGTCGGAACCGGCTTCACTACGGAATGGTTATTGGTATTGCACAAAAAATTCCGGGCCGAAGAACGCAGTGACTGTCCATTTGTCGATCTGCCATCGAAGCAAAATGGACAATGGGTGCAGGGAATCACACCTTCCATGATGCGCAAAATGCATTGGGTAAACCCGGTTTTCGTTTGCGAGATCAAATTTGCCGAATGGACCCGAGACGGAAAACTGCGCGCCCCAGTTTTTCTTGGTTTGCGGGAAGATAAAAAGGCCAGCGACGTTATTCGAGACGCATGACTCCGGGATTGCACTTGTTTGCGCGGTGCGCTGCAAATATGGTGAGGGGATGAAAGTGAAAGTGCTCGTGATGCCGAAGGCTGCGGTGCTCGATCCGCAAGGGAACGCGGTGCGTGATGCGATGCGGCATCTTGGAATGCCGGAGGTGCGCAGCGTCAGGATCGGCAAATACATGGAGATCGATGTCGATGGAAAAAATGGCGAACTCGAAGCGCGGCTGCACGGGCTTTGCCGCGATCTGCTCTCGAATCCGGTGATCGAAGATTACGAGCTGCAGAAATGAAGGCGCTGCGTTATTTCTTTTGCGTGGTGCTGCCGCCACTTGCGGTGCTTATGACCGGTCGCATCGCCAGTTTCTTTCTGAGTATTATTTTGACTTTACTCGGCTGGATTCCAGGAGTCATTCACGCGTGCCTAGTCGTGAACGATTATCACGCTGAACAGCGTGCCGCCGGACGTTAGATCGACAATGAAATTCGCCGTTATCCAGTTTCCCGGTTCAAATTGCGATCAGGATTGCCTGGCGGCGATTAACGGACTCGACGGATTGCGCGCTGAATATGTCTGGCACAAGGAAACGTCGCTCGATGATTTCGACGCGATCGTGCTGCCGGGTGGATTCGCATATGGCGATTACCTTCGTTGCGGCGCTATTGCGCGCTTTTCGCCCATTATGCGCGCGGTAATCAGTGACGCGCACGCTGGCAAGCTCGTGCTCGGCACGTGCAACGGGTTTCAAGTTCTGTGCGAAGCCGGTCTTTTGCCCGGTGCGCTCGTCCGAAATCGTTCCCTCCGATTCGTGTGTGACATAGTCGCGACGCGCGTGGAAGTAGATGATTCACCGTTCACACATGACTGTCCAAAAGGAACGCTTCTCCGGATGCCGGTTGCACATGGTGAAGGTTGTTTCTTCGCGGACGCGGAAACTTTGCGCGACCTTAACGCCAATGGGCAGGTAATCTTGCGCTATGCGGATGGCCAAGGCCGGATTGTTCCCGAAGCGAATCCGAATGGTTCGATTGAAAACATTGCTGGCATCTGCAACCGGGAGCGAAATGTCTTCGGCTTGATGCCGCATCCTGATCGCGCCTCCGATGCGCGCCTGGGCAGCGTGGATGGCGCGAAGATTTTTCGGTCGATGATGCAAGCGATCGACGGCAGCCGCGCGACGACCGCCTCGGAGCACGTAGAGCAGGTCGCGTGAGCCTTTTCATTACCGGAACGGATACCGGCGTAGGCAAGACGCACACTGCCATCCAACTCTTGCATCTGTTGCGCGCGGCGGGAACAAGCTGCGCGGGAATGAAGCCGATCTGTTGCGGAGATCGTCGAGACGTAGAACTTCTCCTCGCGGCGGGCAGTGACAGCCTAACAATCGACGAAATTAATCCCGTTTGGTTGCAGACGCCGGCAGCGCCGATTGTGGGCAGCTTTGTGGAAGAGGTAAACCTCAACATCGAGCAGATTCTTGCTGTTTTTCGTGCTCTTCAGGATCGAGTTGAGCACGTCGTCGTCGAAGGCGTGGGCGGCTGGATGGTGCCGATTCGGCGCGATTATTTCACGAGCGATTTGGCTGCCGAAATGAAGTTGCCCGTTCTCGTGGTAACGCAGAACCGACTTGGCTGCCTTAATCACACAGCGCTCACTGTGCGAAGCGTTGCAGACTACAATCTGCCTTGCGTCGGTGTCGTATTGAATGGCGTTCCAGTGCCAGGCGATATTCCCGCTTTGACCAATGCGGATATTCTCAAGAGAATTCTCAACGTCCCATTGTTGGCTGGATTAGGTGAAAATCTGATGGAACTGCCCGTTGACTGGCGACTTATGCTTGATTCGGCAAGGGATCTTAGCGTGTTGACCTGATACAGGAGTGTAAAGAAAACGAACACAATTGGGCGTCACTTCACCGGACTTCGCTTCGGGAAACACGCTGGCATCGGTATTGCTTAAAATTAACGCAATAAAACCTTAATCTTATGCTCTTACAAAAAACGCTACACATGAGTCAGCCTTTAGCAGAGTGCAAAGCTCGGCTGGCCAGTATCCAATCATATCGGCGGCAGTTCCTCATGGTGACAAGGGCAACTGTGACTTCGTCCAAGACGGTCGATTTCAGTTTTCGCGGCCCGTTTCGCTTTGAGGCGCACACGGTCCTTTTGTCGGTCGATGGCGATTCGCCAAATCAGTATGCGTTCGAGTCGGTGGGCGGGAATATTGCCCTAATGGGCATCGTTGATTTTGCTGAAATCCGGCCAAACTGCACCGAGGTCACGCTTGCGGTTCACTACGACATCAAAAACAAGCTGTTTGCCTGGCTGGATCGGCGCTTACATTTTGTTGATAGTTTCGTCACTGCCGAACTGCGTAGTATTCGCGCGCACTTCGAAGGCATCGCGGCGAGCTACCTTGAGCATGCGCGTGTTATGCCGATGCTCCAGACGGCTGCAGCCTGAGAAAACAAAAAATTCGAAGGGCCACGTAGCCAATGCTTGCATGGCTCTTTGCCGTTCGCACGACGCCTCTAGCCTATTCGTACGGCGTGCTTTCTATCGAGGCGAAGAATTTGGCCGGGCTTAAGCTTAATTGTTGCCCTCGGGTCGCCAATCTTAAGTCCATCGAGCTCCACGCTTCCTTGTTTAATCAGGCGCGAGGCTTCGCTGCGGGATTTCTGGACCCTAAAAGCCGCCCGATAAACATCCAGAACGAGCGTAACGGCCTCCAGCTTCGCCGCCGCAGCCGGCGAAAATAGCGGCAGGTCCGCATGTTCCAACTCGCGCTTGCTGAAACGCGTGTTCCACTCATCGAGCGTTTTTTTGGCGATAGCGGTCGAGTGATAGGTTTGCACGATTTCGAACGCGAGTTGCTTTTTGGCCGCGAGCGGATGCGCCCCGGCTGCTGGCGAACGACCGAGCAACAAAGGATAATAGCGAGCCATCAGCTCATCGGAGATACTCATCAGCTTCCCGAACATGTCTGCCGCGGGCTCGTTGATCGCGATAAAGTTGCCGAGACTTTTGCTCATTTTTTTGGAGCCATCCAAGCCCTCAAGAATTGGGAGGAGAAAAACGACTTGCTGCGGAAGGCCTTCCTCCTTTTGGAAGTCGCGCCCTATCAAGATGTTAAAAAGCTGGTCCGTTCCGCCGAGCTCGACATCGGCTTTCACCATCACTGAGTCCCAGCCTTGCATAATCGGATACTGAATTTCGTGCGCGCGGATGGCTTGCTGGCCGTCGATCCGTGCTCGGAAATCTTCGCGTTGCAGCATTTGTTGCAGTGTCACCCGACTGTTCAAGCGAATGACCTCTTGGAACGACATCGCTCGGAACCAGTCACCATTGCAAACCGTCTGCGTGCTCGTCGGATCAAGAATCTTTAATGCCTGCTCACGGTAGGTTGCAGCATTCACCATCACTTCCTTGTGGGTCAATTGTGGCCGTGTGACGGAGCGTCCGCTCGGATCACCGATCATTCCCGTGAAATCACCGATGATGAGAATCGCCTGGTGACCGAGATCTTGAAACTGCCGCAACTTTCGTAAAACAATGCTGTGGCCAAGATGAATGTCGGGGGTAGTTGGATCGACCCCCAGTTTTACCCGGAGCGCCCGGCCGAGCGCCAGTTTCTCGCGCAATTCGTTCTCGCTGACGATCTGCGAGGCGCCTTGTTTTAAAAACGCGAAAGCTTCATCCGGTTCCATGGTCAACCACAAAATAGCGCACCGGGCTGGGGCGCTACTTGTTTTTGTTCAGCAACTCGCGCACCTGCTCGATTGTGAGCGGCGCATTCTGCCTGTTGAGCGACTTTTGACTTTTACCCTGATCAAGGAACGGCCGGTTCTCTGCATATGAACGACTGGCGACTTTTTTGTCGGATTGAGCGGCATCACGAGTACCAAGTGCGGTTCGGGTTGCATATGCAGGTCGGGAACGTCCGATTGCTTGTCGCGACGAAATCCCGGATGCGCTGCGCGTATCGGTGAAAGATTGAGAATTGAATTGTCGCGCTGAAAAGTCGCGTGTTCCGGAAAAGCTTTTCGAGTTGGATTTTTTCTGGACGTAAAATGTGCCAACGGTTGCCTGTTTATGTATGGATACCCCGTCTGCAATGAATTTTTTGTTCTCTGCGCTATTGCGCAGAGTCGTGTTCGGCCTGAGCAGACGATCGACTAGCTTGCTTTCCTGATCCTGAGCGCGGACGCAGGAGAGAGCAATCGAGACTAGTAAACAAGTACCAAGCGATTTTCCCACAACGCGAGGCTGCCGAAAGAGGGATGCTTTTGTAAAGCAAATTGTCCGTTTAGGCCGAACCGCCCGCTGAATGAGCGGCGATGCGAGCCTCCTCGCGTGCACTGTTCATGAGGCGCGCGCTTTTTATTGTTTTCAGTCGCTTCCTCAGGAAATATGGCCACATGTCTGACCATATTTACAAAAAAATTGAGCTGGTTGGCTCTTCGCCGAATGGATTCGAGGAGGCGGTAAAAAACGCGCTGGCACGCGCCGAGAAGACGGTTCGTAACATGCGCTGGTTCGAGGTGGCGGAGACCCGCGGATACATCGAGAACGGTAAGATCAGTCATTGGCAGGTGACGCTAAAGATCGGTTTTACCCTCGAAGACGCTCAAGGTTAAAGAGTGAATTGCTAGAGCCGCGCGGATCGATTTAACGATTCGACGATTCCTCTTCCTGCACCGACTGGTAGAGCTTGGTGGCCCCGTAAATTAAGATCGCGGGTCTCAATGCAACGACGAGGAGGCGAAAGAGACCGCTCAGAATTCGCCCAATCGGCAACCGATTCAGAATGTATCCCACTGCAAGCGCGCACAGGAGAGACTCCGTTGGTTTCTCACGGACGTAATCCTCAGTCTCATTGAGGACCGTCTCGACTTGTTCTTTTACCCAGTGCACTCCGCGTTCCGGGAACTCGGCGACTACTTCAACAGATGAATGATCCATTTCGTTTAATGATTCGTATTCTAATCGTTTCTTGCGCGCATCGACCTTTTATCAACGCAAAGTCAGCCAAATCGAACTTGCGCCCGCTCCCGGTGGAAAATCGGGCAGGGGAGGCTGTCGATGGAACGCGGCGGCACGCCGTGCTGCCTTGAGGCCGTAGCGGGCCATTACTTCCAGCGCGTGTTCACGCAGAGTGGAGCAATTAGTCGAAAGCAGGACGTGGCTGTCTCGCTCCGCCAGTTCGAGAGCATCAACGAGTAATTTCTCGAAATCGGTCTCAACGTGAAACGACTTTCCTCCGGGCGAACGCGAAAACGTTGGCGGATCGAGAATGATCACATCAAATTTCGCCCCCTTGCGCGCGAGCCGGGGCAATACCGCCATCACGTCGTCGGCGATGAAGCGATGATAAATGGTTGGCAGACTGTTCAGCGCAAAATTTTCTCGACCTCGTGCCAGAGATTTCTTTGAAAGATCAACGTTGAGGGTGATCGCTCCGACGCTTGCCGCGCTAACAGAAAAGGAGCAGGTATAGGCAAAACAGTTCAGGAGTCGCTTCGGCGCAATGTGGCGCACGTGGCGCCGGTTTTCTCTTTGATCTACAAAGAAACCCACGGAATAGCCCGCACGGAAGTCGATCCCAAACTTGAGATGTCGTTCGGTGGCGATTGTCTGCAAATTTTCGCCCGGATCGCCGAATATGAGAGTCGGAGGTTCGCGCTCTTCGTTTTTGCGAGGGATGAATCGGGCGAAAACGCGCCCAAATTCGAAGGAGACCCTGCTTGCCCACGCCTGTAGCTCCTGGACTAGACGTTCGCGTGCCAAAACTCTTTTGAACGAGATGAGGACATCGCATCCGAAACGCTCCACCCAGCCGTCGTCAATCGTGCAGAGTCGATGCGCATCCGTTCCTTCCGCTTGGAAATCGCGAAGCAAGGTGGCATCAACCCAGCCAGAATTCATTTCCGTCGGCCACTTCTGCTCTTAATGGCATACCTTGCAAATCGGTGTTGCGCAACGGATCGGTTGCCGCCCAGGCCGCGCGTCGCTACACTCCGCATCCTGGAGCGTCGTCGCGCGCACCACGCGACTGCCGACCTATGCAAAAAGTTACCGTTCGCGTCCCGGCAAGCACTTCCAATCTTGGCCCCGGTTTTGATTGTCTCGGTGTCGCGCTGTGCATCCATAATGATGTGACTGTGACGAGAGGCGCAAAATCCCGGCTACAGGCCATTGTCGGTGAGGCGGCAGATTTGTTTTTTCACCAAACTTGCCGCGCGCCATTCTCATTTTCCGTATCAATCACGGGCAACGTTCCCTGCTCTCGCGGTTTAGGCAGCAGCGTCACATTGCGACTTGGCGTTTTGCGCGCTTTGAATGCTCTTACTGGCAATCCCCTTGATCGCTTGTCGATCTTTCAACTATGCGCCCAGTTGGAAGGCCATCCCGATAACGCCGCGCCGGCGGTTTTTGGCGGGTTCACTGCTGTGCAAAGGGGCGTTCGCCCCACTATTCAGCGCTTCGACGTTTCAGCGCTGTTATCTTTCGTTCTTTTGATTCCGGAAGTCGAACTTAAAACCTCGGCAGCCAGACGGATTTTGCCGTCACGAATTACGCATGCTGCTGCTGCGGAAAATTGTGCAAATGCGTGCGCGGTTACGGCCGCGTTTGCGTCGGGCAATTATCGTAATTTACGCGGCGCTTTCGTGGACCATCTTCATCAGCCGTACCGGAAAAGGCTGATTCCATTCTTACCGCCCGCGATTACCGCTGCGGAAAAAGCTGGCGCGCTCGGCGCGTTCCTTAGCGGCAGCGGATCGACAATCGCTGCTGTGACACTTCGTTCGCCGAAGAAAGTAGCGGCTGCGATGTTGCGTGCTGCTGGATCGACATCGGCGCACACACTCATCACACGCGCTGATAACCAAGGCGCACGTCTCTTGCCACTCCGCACTCCACACTCCGCAACCCGCAATTGAGATGGGTCGCCGGCTCGAAAATTTAGAACAGTTCGGGATCGACGTCGTGCTTGAGCGCCGCCGCGGCGTTCGCGCCACCGTGTTGCGTGAAATTCTCTATGCGCTGTCGTTCATTTACGAGCGCCTCGTTCAGCTTCGTCTCTACTTTTACAGGAAACGAATTCTCCGCGAGCGGGCGCTCGGTTGCCTGGTTATCAGCGTCGGCAACCTCACCGTTGGCGGCACGGGCAAGACGCCGATCGTCGAAAAGTTTGCGCGTGCCTTGCAGGCGGGTGGCCGGCGGGTTGCCATTTTGAGCCGCGGTTACAAGAGCGTGCCGCGCAAACGAAGGTGGCTGGATCGCCTGCGCAGAAGAGACGCCGATCCCCCGCGTGTTGTGTCGGACGGAAAATCGTTGCTGCTCGATTCGTTAACTGCCGGCGATGAGCCGTACATGCTCGCACACAATTTGAAGGATGTGATTGTGCTGGTGGACAAAGATCGTGTAAAGAGCGGCCGGTTTGCTATCGACAAATGGAATGTTGATACCCTGCTGCTGGACGACGGATTGCAATATCTGCATCTCAAACATCGGCTCGACATGGTGCTGGTGGATCGACAGGCGCCATTCGGCAATGAATTCCTGCTCCCGCGCGGCACACTGCGTGAGGCTCCGCGAAATCTGCGCCGCGCGAGCTATATCTTTATCACTAAGAATACGGGGGAGTCTAATGAGACGCTCGTCGAACGTATCCGGCGTTACAATCGCACCGCCGAGATTATCGAGTGTGCGCATAAACCGCTTTATCTTCAGAATGTTTTTACTGGCGAACAGTTGCCGCTCGAGCGCCTGCGCGACACGTTCATCGGCTCGATTTGCGGCATCGCTGCGCCCGAAAGTTTCGAAGGCGCATTAAAAAAACTTGGCGCACACGTCGATCTTGCAAAACGCTACATCGACCATCACTACTATACCGAAGCGGAGCTAACGACGTTCATCAACCGTTGCATTCGCCGTGATCTGGCGATGATCGTTACGACGGAGAAAGACTCCGTGCGCATGCCGCGCTTGCCCGAAGCGGACATGAAGGTACCGATTTGTTTTTTGCGCGTCGAAATCGAAATCCTGAGCGGTCATGAAAGCTGGCAACATTGCGTGGCACGCATCTGCAAACCGCAGCCCATGCTCTCACCCGAACGGTTCTTTGCCTGAATGTTTGTCATTCCGAGCAAAGTCGAGGAATTTCTTTCTGCCATGCCCAACAAAGCCGAACTCACCGTCGAAGATCGCAAGATTCAGGTATCGAACCTCGCCAAAGTGCTTTATCCGAAGGCCGGATTCACTAAAGGGCAGGTAATCGATTACTATATTCGCATCGCGCCAGTCCTCTTGCCACATCTAAGGGATCGTCCGCTCACCATGAAGCGCTATCCCGATGGGGTCGAAGGTGAGTTTTTCTATGAAAAGAATTGCCCGTCGCATCGGCCGAAATGGGTGCAGACTGCCCAGGTCTGGAGCGAAAGCAACGATCGGATGATGAATTACTGTCTCGTGCAGGATTTGCCGACACTCGTTTGGGCGGCGAACCTCGCCGATCTCGAGTTGCATACCTCGCTCTCGCGCAAAAACAATATCGAACGTCCCACCATGATGGTGTTCGATCTCGACCCCGGCGCGCCGGCGGACATCGTCCAATGCTGCCAGGTTGGCCTTTGGCTGCGCGATTTGTTGGGCAACATGAAACTGAAATCGTTTCCGAAAACGAGCGGCTCGAAAGGCCTGCAAGTTTACGTCCCGCTGAATACGTCGGTGACTTATGATCAGACGAAAGATTTATCGCGCGCTTTGGCTCAGCATCTCGAAGGCGAACATGTCGATCTTGTCACGTCGAACATGTCCAAGGCCGTGCGCAAGGGAAAAGTGTTCGTCGATTGGAGCCAGAACGACGAACACAAAACGACCATCTGCGTTTATTCGCTCCGCGCCAGGGAGGAACCGACCGTTTCAACTCCGGTCGGCTGGGATGAAGTTGAGAACTGCCTGAAAAAGAAAAAAGCCGATCTCCTAAAATTCCAGTCCGACAAATTAATCGCCCGCGTTGAAAAAAGGGACGACCTCTTCGAACCTGTCGAAGAACTCAAACAAAAGCTGCCGAAGAAGTGGGAGCTATGATGCAATCAGTAGGCAAAGATTATAGAGCATGAACACTCACGCATGGTTTGATGCGATTGGATGGTTGGGAGCAGCCGCACTTCTTGTGGCTTACGCGATGGTTTCCTTTAGGAAATTGGAAGGAGACTCAATTCCTTATCAATTCCTCAATGTCGTCGGCAGCTTTCTTTTGGCTGTAAATACGATTTCTTACGGAGCTTATCCATCCTCTTTCGTAAATGTGATTTGGATAGGAATAGCTGTCTTTTCGATCGGAATTAGGAAACGGCTTGCTTCTCGGTAGGTCGTCTCGACTACAATCAGGAATAGTACCATATGCGCAAAGTGAATCTCAACGAAATCCCGGAGCAGGAACGGAAATCGCCGAAGGGCAAGTTCCACAAGTTTGTGAAAGATATTTCGATCGCGCTCGGTCGCGCGCCGGAGTCGCTCGATTTGGCGAAACGGCATCCGTTTGATCTTACGCTGGTCCGAATTCCAAAAGGCAAATCGTATTGTCCGTACCACGCGCACTCCGCTGAATCGGAATTTTATCTCGTCGTTTCCGGTCGCGGCAGTGTCCGCGACAAAGATGGATCGACAATTGTCGCGAGGGGCGATGCTTTTTTCTTCCAGCCGGGTGAAGCGCATCAGCTCACCAACGCCGGCGACGAAGATTTCGTTTACTACGTGATCGCCGATAATCCGCGCAGTGGAGGTACCGGAGATTCCTGTTTTTATCCCGACAGCGGTAAATGGGCGGTGGTGAAAGAGGGATTGGAAGAACTAATCGTGAAAGGAACGGAGACCGATTATTTCGATGGCGAAGAATGACTTTTGTTTCCGTAGCGGCAGCCGTGTCTGCTGCGCCCCGGACAATGCGGGGGATACGGCCCACACTACAGCGAGTTACCTGTGCGCAAAGTAAATCTGAACGAGATCAAAGAAGAGACATGGCAATCGCCAGGCGGAAAATACGCCGTGTCCTTCAAAGGAGTCTCGGAAACGCTCGGGCGCGAACCGGCTTCGCTCGATTTGGCCAATCGTCACCCATTCGATTTGGAATGGAATCGCGTGCCGCCTGGAAAACCCAATTTCCCTTATCACGCGCATTCAGCCCAGTGGGAGCTTTATTTGGTCGTTTCCGGCAAAGGAAGCGTTCGTCACAAAGATGGCACAACTGAAGTCGTGGCCGGCGACGCTTTTATCTTCGGGCCTGACGAACCGCACCAGCTCACTAATTCTGGGACCGAAGATTTCATCTATTATGTGATTGCCGATAATCCCATCGGCGAATCCGCTTACTACCCAGACAGCGGAAAGTGGAAAGTTAACAGGTCGTCATCGGCGGATCGCGTCGTTGTAAAGGGGAAGGAGACTGATTATTTCGACGACGAAGAATAGTTTATCTGCGATCTGCACTGTTCTGCGTTTAAACTCAAACCATGGATTCCAACAAATCTCCCCAAGATTTTCCGTACAAGACTTACCTTAACATTCTGCACGGACCGCTTGAACTGATCGATGTGCAGAAACTGGCCGATGCCTGCACGGACGCGTGGTATAACCAGACGCTTTGCGAGGTGAACGATTCTGTTGTTAGGCTGGCGGTGATTCAGGGCGAATATCATTGGCACGAACACAAAGACATCGATGAATTTTTTTTCGTTCTCGACGGACATTTTCTGATCGATCTCGAAGATCACGTTGTGGATCTTGTGCCGAAGCAGGGCTTCGTCGTGCCCAAAGGCGTGCGCCATCGCACACGTGCGCCTGAACGGACCGTGATCTTGATGGTCGAGCGCGCGGATATTGTTCCGACCGGCGACTAAACACGCCGAGAGGCAGGTGAAAATAATTTCCGGCGGACAAACCGGCGTCGACCGCGCAGCGCTCGATATCGCACTGAAACATGGAATCGATTGTGGCGGGTGGTGTCCGGCTGGACGCTTCGATGAATTCGGTCGAATTCCGGATCGATATCCACTTAACGAATTGACGCGCGGCGGATTCCCCGAACGCACTTTACAAAACGTGAACGACTCTGATGGCACCGTCATTATTTATCTCGGGAAGTTAAGCGGCGGCACCGAGCAAACGGTTCAGTTCTGCGTTGAGCAACAACAGCCGCACGACCTGATCGACGCGTCAAAAATTTCGACTGAATACGCTGCGAAGTTCATTGCGGATTTTGTCCGCAAGCACGAGATCGATATCCTCAATGTGGCAGGCCCGCGCCAAAGCGAATGGCCGGAGGGATATGATTATACGTTTTGCGCGCTAGATGCCTTTGTGAACTCGAGTGCGAGCAAGAGTAAGAATAAGAGGTAACTTCACTCGTAGCGCAGGGCTTTAACCGGATCGAGACGCGCGGCAAAGTAAGCAGGAATCAGCGCGGCGAACGAGCAGATGAAAAATGCGCTGATGCAAATAATGGCAACATCTCTCGGGATGACTTCCGCCGGGATCGATGAAAATTGATAGACTTCGCGCGGAAAGATCTCGATGTGCAATGTCGATGCGAGCCAATGGCTGAACTCGTTGCGGTAGCGGATCAACGTCATCCCAAGTCCGAGGCCAGTGAGAGTCCCGAAAAGGCCGACGACTGTTCCCTGTCCAAGAAAAACCCAGATGATTTGCGCAATGTTCGCCCCGAGCGCTTTCATAATTCCGATTTCACGACGCTTTTGCACCGTCACGGTGATGAGCGTGCTCATGATTCCGAAAGCCGCGACGATCACGATGAAAAACAAAAGGAAAAACATTACGGTGCGCTCGAGCCGCACCGCTTCGAAAAATTGGCGGTTCATGTCGATCCAGGTCTGCGCGTACTCGGGCGGCTCGAGGACATTTTCAATCGCCCGTTTTACGCGCTCGGCGCTGTACGGATTATCGGTTCTAATTGTGATGCCGTGCAACGCGTCCCCCAGGCCGTATAGCTCTTGTCCGACATAGATTGGCACGAGAAGAAATTCGGAATCGTGCAGGTAATGGCCGGTTTCAAAAATGCCGGTAATGGTCAGTTCTTTTGGTAGGATCACGTCGCGCAGCTCGTCCACCGCTTTTTTTTCCTCTTCTCCCTTCGCGTTCTCGAGTTTCTTAATGCTATCGAGAATCTGGCCGAGATTGCCTGGCGAATAGACGGTGAGCTTACCACCGACGTGAATCTGTAATTTTCGCGCGAGCTCAACTCCAAGCACAGTTGATTCGCCTTCCAGATCGAGCTTGCCGTATTTGATGAATTTCTGCAGTGGAATCACTTTCTCTTCCTGGGCGGGATCGACGCCCCGAATCATTGGAGCGAGCCGCCGATTTTGAAATTCCACGATCACTGGCCCCTGGATGTAGGGAGCAGTGGCAACGACACCCGGCGTATTGTCGATTTTGGCTTTGAGCGCTCGCCAATCGCGCAAAATGTCTTGCGAGCTCACGAGGATGTGCGCATCGAACTCGATCACTTTCTGGCGCAGCTCGCGGTCGAACCCAGTCATGACTGAGATCACAAGGATGAGCACCGTTACGCCAAGCGTCACGCCGAGGATCGAGATCAACGTGATGATCGACAGGAACGTGCGCTTCGGTTTCAAATACCGCAGCGCGAGAAAAAGGCTAAACGGCAGGTTCAATTCGGCGTTAGCGTGGCGGCAAATTCATTTGAATTCAACCATGCGCGGATATAACGGAAGTTTGGGTAGCGTACGCGTCTCGCGTGCTGGCGAGCGCGTCCCGTGATCGCGAACGTTTCTTGAGAGTTCTCATCTCCTCACTCAAAGCGAAATTGAAAGGAAAGTTCGTTTCGGCGCGACGCCGAAACCAGCACGCGAGACGGGTGCGCTACCCGGAGCTGCCTCGGCAGCGAGGGTCACAACCTATTTCAGCGCGTGGGCTTTTAGTTCTTCCAGCGTGACGAATTCGAGCGCCGAGGAATGCGTTGCCTCAAGATCGACAGGGCCGGCGCGATTGTGATCGAGCGCAGCTTTCCAACGTGTGACGCAGACGCACCATTTATCGCCCGGTTTTAGTCCCGGAAAGCCCCATTCCGGACGCGGCGTAACCAGATCGTTTCCATCGAGGACAGAGAAGTCGAGAAACTCCTGCGTGACTTTCACGCAGACCGTATGCAGCCCAACATCTTCCGGGCCGGTGCGACAGAATCCGTCGCGGTAAAAACCGGTCATCGGATCGGGGCAACAACATTTGAGGTCGGTTCCCAGGACGTTAGTGGGCACGACGCCATTTTAACATTGGAGATTGAGTTTGTTAAATGTTGGATTGTAGAAAACCGCGCGCGGGAAGCGGAGCGCGTTTTTCAAGCATGAAAAGGACTGCGATAGCCTATTGGCTTATTCCGGCTGAGCCGGCACGCACGTTCTTTGTAAAGGTGATTGGCGATCTTGCGCGCCGATATAACGCGCCCATCTTTGAGCCGCACGCGACGATTCACGTCGACTCAGATCGAGCAGACGCCGAAGAGGTAATTGCAAAAGCTCTTCGCTGTTGCGGACCAATCGAAGTGAAAGTGCTTGATGTGTGTCACACAGGCGAGTTCACCAAAACGCTTTTCGTGCAGCTTGCACTGAATAAACAATTGCAGCGACTGAACAGAATTATTCGCGGTGCTGCGCAAAATTCGTCGAGCTATCAACTCGATCCCCACATGAGTTTGCTCTACAAGAAGATGTCGATCGTAAGCCGGCAGGAATTGGCCCGGTCAATCAGGCTGCTGTTTTCGGAAATCACCTTTGACTCAATCAAGGCTGTACGTTGCGCTTCACCGACTCGTAACCGTGCCGATGTAGAAGCGTGGCGTGTTGTCGCGGCGAAATCCTTGCCTGAGTAGCGAGCGCCTGCCGAGCGTGGCCGCCAGGGTCTATGATCATCGGAAGAAAAGTGCGACGCTCGCTGAGCGCTGCTACAACTCGACAATTCGATAGGGCTTTCCGGTCTTCCGAAGCGCGGGCGCTGAGACGTTGTAAACGGGAATGCCCGTCGAAGTTGCTGCATCAAGAATGCCGTTGTGAGCATGGCCGTGAAAGACGGCGTTGACGCGAAATCGATTGATCGGCTCTTCCAATCGGCTCGAACCAAGAAACGCAAAAATTTCCGGATCTTCCCCTTGTAGAGTGGCGCGGATAGGAGAGTAATGCAGGACTACGATCCGCCGTTCCGTTTGGAGTTTCGTAAGCGCCTGCTCCAAGCGAACGGCGTGGGAAATCGATTCCTGCACAAATTGTTTAATGAGCGGTTCGCCCCACGCGTTCAGCATTCGCCGGCCAAAGCCGCCGCCAAAGCCGGAGATGCCGGCAAACCCGACTCCTGCGATTTCGATGGCTTCGCCGTTGAGCACGTTGACACCCGCGTCATCGAGAACCTTGCAAACAAGCTCCGATTGCCCCGATTCGAAATCGTGGTTGCCGAGAACGGCGAGCATTGGAATTCGCACTGCAGCACGAATATCGGCCACGAGTTCCTCCGCTTCTTCGGGGAGTCCGTAATCTGTGAGATCGCCGCAAAGCAGCAGCATGTCAGCACTGCGCGATATCTCATCAAAGGCTTCATGCAATGTACCGCGCGAGTGTTTGCCATAATGAAGATCCGCCGTCGCGGCGATCCGTAGCGCTCGCTTAGCCATCGTCTTAAAAACGAAATCGCCAGCCACAATGGACGTTTCCAGCGCGCGCAAGGGCTGTGGCCATGCACGCGTTATCGGCTTCGACTACGTTATGATGGTGATGACCGCTAAGAGAGCAGCGCGCGCGAAAGCGAAAGACAAACGCGATGACTTTCGTCGTAAATCAATGGCGGCACTGCAGGATGCGAACGTTCCGTTTTTAATCGGTGGCTCCTACGTGGTCGAAGCATATGCGGGTGTTTCGCGTCGGTCGAAAGATTTCGATCTGTACGTCCGACCCCATCATGTTGATGCGGCCATCGAGGCGCTCGCCCGCGCTGGATACAAAACGGAAAAGACTTTTCCGCATTGGCTTGCCAAAGCCGGGCGCGGCCGGGAGTACATTGATCTGATTTTTCGTGCCGGGAACGGATTATGCGAAGTCGATGATTCCTGGTTTGAGCGAGCGCGGGATGACGAATTACTCGGTTTGGAGGTGAAACTTTGCGCACCTGAAGAAATGATTTGGATGAAGGCATACATTATGGAACGCGAGCGGTTCGATGGCGCCGATATTGCGCATATTCTTCAGAGCTGCGCAGAGAAACTTGATTGGCCGCATCTGGTTCATCGCTTTGGTCCCGACTGGCGCGTAATGCTAAGCCATTTGGTGCTCTTCGGCTATATTTATCCGAGCGAGCACGGACGGATCCCCGCCGCCATCATGGATGATCTGATCTCGCGGCTACGAAAGGATGCACCCACTGCGGGGCCTGAACGCGTCTGCCGTGGCACGCTGCTTTCACGCAAGCAATATCTGCTGGACGTTCAGGAGCGAGGATTTCGCGATGCGCGATTGGAGGACCGTGTCCACATGGATGACAAAGACATTGCGCATTGGACAAGGGCGATCGCAAAAGAGGAGAAAGCCCGGCGAACGGAATGGCTGTAGCCGCATTTCTGCTTGCCTCGCCAAGGCAATGCTACAACCTGCTACGGCGTGGCAGGCAGAGAAGCGGTTACAACGACGGCGGCGTCGATGTCGATGTTGGGGTTGGAGTCATCTCGGCAGGCGTCGGTGAAACTAGCGGCGACGGAGCTGCAGAAGCAATGGCGAATTTGGTCCTGACCTCATCAAGCAGTTTTTTTTCTTCCTGGTAAATCTTCGCATCGTTGGTTGCAGCAATGTACTCTTTCGCTGCGTCGATTTGATTTGTGTCAAGCAGCAACAGCGCCACGTAAACGGCTGCGTACGGATCGTGTAATTGGTCGGCTGGCAATTTTTGTATAACCCCAAGGCCGTCGGCGCTCCGGCCAAGCCGGTCGAGGGAGAATGCGTAGGTCACGGCGCAATTGACTTCGTTAGGCGCGCGGTCATACGCCTCTTTCGCGAGATCGTACGACCGTTCTGGATTTTGCCCGATGTTGAGACCAAGTCGGGCGAGGTCTGCTGTGATCGGTGCCTCGTTGGGAGAGCTTTCGTGCAGGCGCTGAAGGACTTCATAAAGCTTTCCGGTTTCATTGTTCGCGCGATAAAAGCGGCGAAGCGCGTCGAGCGCCTCGCGCCGCATTGGCGGATTCTTCGCGACGCGAAGCCAAAGTTGTTCGGACTCTTTGTCGAGATTCCACTTCGAAGCGAGGCGTGCCAGATCAAGTTCGTGTGCCGGCTGTTCGTCCGTCGCTTGTTCAGCCGAGCCCCAAAGTGTTTCGAATTCGGCGTCTGCGGTCCTGCCACTGCGGGATTGCGATCGCCGCGTTGCAATTGCCTGATACGCGAGGCGCAGATATTCGGCTTCGCCCCACATTCCGGTGCGCGTCCAGCGTTTCAAACGCGACCAGTTTTTTAGGTTTGAATATGCGTCTGCAAGTGCGATGGAAGCGGGCGGAGAACTAAGTTTGTCTGGTGGCAACTTATCGATCCACTTCACAACGTCGCCAGCGAGTCCATTTTCGTTCATCCAGTTCATGAGCGACGCGAGATCGGACGGATTGCGCGCAGCAAATGGCTTCACTCTTTCCAACAAAAGACGGAACTTTTTCTCATCGAGCTTTTGATAGAAATTCAGGCAAAGAAGATAATCGCCGAATGTGACCTCCTGCGACATTTGAAGCTGTTGCGCAAAGTTATCCGCTGCGGCGATGTCATTGCGCGCCACGGCGTCATTCAGCAACGCCCGCAACGCGCCGGTGCGAAACGGAGCGAGTTTGCTGAGTCGGTCGAGCGTCTCGCGTGCTTTTGCGTTCTTTTCCGCATCGCTGGAGTGGATTTGGAGGGCCGCGAGATTGAACTGGTAGAGATCGTTCCCTGGCTCTTTCTTAACCGCGGCGGCGAATTGCTCTTGCTGCTCGGCGAAATTTCCTTCCGCGCGGGCCAGCCAACCCGCGACAACGTGAAAAGCGGCGCTGTCGCGATCGGTGGAGGCGACTTGACCCAGCGCTTTTCGCGCGAGATCGAGCTTTCCAAAGCGCAGCGCTGCTGAGGCTAGATTGAGCTGACTATCTGGACCCCTTGGCAACAATCGCGCGATTTGTGCGCGCCACGAGACGGCTTCTTCAAGGTTTTGTTTTTCCGCTGCTTCCGCCAGGATGTAATACGCCGGCAGAGAATCCGGATCCAGCTTTATGACCTCTCGCGCGGTCTGCGCTGCTTGGATAAATCTTTCCTCCTGCAACATCGAAGCGGCCCGATGCAGCAAGCGGCTTTGGTGCCAGTCCCTATACAGCTTTGAGCCGTAACTAAAGAAAGCAACGCTTAGGAGAATAGCGACTAGGAATGCGGCAACTAAAAGGGCGAGACGGGCCGGCCACAGTTGTCGTTGAAAAAAAGACTCAACAACGGGAAATATTTGGCCGGACCTTCTGTGCCTGACATCTCTGATTTTGTGCGCCATTCTCGTGTTCTATCTCGTGGCGCGTCAAAAACTAGAGCCACGCGTGCGGAGTCCCCCAACCAAAGGTTTCTAAGGTTGCGTCGCCGCCTCAGATTGTTCAACCACAGGAACCTCTTCTATCGATTCCATTACCTCCTCCCTCAAACGGCGGCCCCAGACGTATCGCGCCAGCAAAACCTTGATTGTTGCGGTCAGCGGCACGGCCAGGAGGGGACCGAGCACTCCGCCAATGATTAAGCCCCAGACAAAGATCGACACGATCACTGTCATCGGATGCAGGCCGACATAATTTCCTACAATGCGCGGGGCGTAAAAGATGCCTTCGAGATTTTGTATCACGATAAAAATCAGCGTTACACCAATCGGGTGCAACCAATCGCCCCATTGAAAAGCAGCAATAAGAACGGCTGGCACCCAGCATACAATTATCCCGATGTATGGGACCATCGTAAGGATGACAACAAGCAGGCCAATCAGTGGCGCAAAATTGAGCCCGATCAGAGTCAGCGCGGTCCCGATGAGAACCCCATCCACAAGACAAACAAGCAGCTGCCCGCGAAAATACGCTGTGACGTATTTATTGATCTCCGACAAGGCCTCCGCGACTTCGTCCCTGAGCGGCGATGCGCGCAGGGGCAGGTATTCTTTCCATCTCTTTTCAATGCGCGGCTTTTCGTTGAGCAAGAAAAATAAATAGATTGGCACCAGGATGAGGCTAAGCAAAAACCCTGTGACCCCAAGAAACCCACCGATGCTTTGCTTTAAGACCCCCCAGAGCCTGTCCATCAGCGTCGGAAGCGCCCGCTGCAAATTAGGCATTTGTTTTTCTACGTAAGCTTGAATGCGCTGGCGTTCGGCGGTGGTTAGCTTTGGTGGACTCGGCGCGATTGTTTCGCTTCCAGGGGCAATCGCCTGGGGTGTCGCAGATCCCTTTGGCGAAGGCGCGCCAGTCGCGGTTGGTTGCTCATGAGGAGTAGAGGACGCTGGGCCGATGAGCCAGTTTGTGAGACTTGTCGATGCAGACTTTTCATGTGCTCCGCCAAGTAACCCGAAAGTTTGGTCGAATCGATAGATAAGATCGGCAATACGGTCGCGCGCTTTTTCTGTGTAGGCGGGGACTTGCTTTGCGAAATTTGCGCTTTGGATTGAGATGGTTGGGACGAGCCAGGCAACCAATCCACCCAGCGCAAAAAAGGCGAGCGCGAAAAGGAGCGCGATCGCCTTGGTGCGACTGAGCGTGTCTCGAGACATTTTCGTCACCAATGGGTCGAGCAGATTGTTGGATAATCCTTCATACGCCCATCCTGCGCCGCTTCAGTTTTGTAGAACGCCTGCGCTGGGTTTGACATTTAATCACTGAGTTGGGTTTGCCTTTGTCGGCGAACCTTTGCTGATTGTTGTCTTGGTGCTCTCGATCTTCTCTGCGAGTTTCCTGTTTTTCGGATCGAGCGCCAGCGCTTTTTGCCACGATCCCAACGCCTCCGACACGCGATCCAATTTCAAATAAATGTCGCCAATGTGCTCGAACACAATGGGGTCGTCGCGCTCTATGTTTTTCGCCGCGCGAAGCAGGTCGACCAGCGCTTGATCGAACTTGCCCTTTCGAAACTCAACCCAGCCGAGGCTATCGAGGTAAGAGCCATTGTTGGGTTCAATCTCCAGTGCGTGTTTAATCATCTCCTCGGCCTCGTCGAGGTGCATGTTGTGATCTGCCCACATGTAACCAAGGTAATTGTACGCCTCCGCCGCGTTGGCAGGATCGAGCGCGATTGATTTGCGGAGCAGATCCGCCGCTTTTTCATATAAACCTGCCTGCTCGGCAGTCGCGCCGTAGTTGAAGTAAAACTTGGCATTTACAATTTCGTTATCCTCATCGAGTTCCGCGTCGTGCAGCGCTTCTTCGAACGTCGCCACCGCTTGTTGAATTTGCTTCGCTTCGCGCTGAGCGATGGCCAGGTAATAAACGATTTCCGGCGCGCCTGGGAACCGGCGACGGGCTTCCGCCAGAAATTTCAAAGCACGTTGCGGATCTTTGAGAGGGCCAAGGAACAGCTCCGCCAGGCGCAAATATGTGCCGGCATGATTGGAATTGATCAGCAGGCTTTGCTCGTAATTCGCGGCCACCTTGGCAAACCTGGCCTTGGCTTCATCAGGCCGGTTTGCGCGCTGGAGCGATCGCGCTTCTTCATCCAACACCTGCGCAAGCAGATCGTACGGCTGATACTTTTCTGGATGCTCCTTGATAATTTGCTCGAGCATTTCAACCGCTTTGTCGCGCTGGTTCGTTAAAATGAAACCGGTCGCCAGCTTTTCCCGTGCATTAGCGTCATCCGGTTGCACCTCCAGCACGCGCAGATAAAGCGGAATCGCCTCCTTTAGTTGCTGCGACGACGCGTAGTAATCCGCGACGTCCTTGAGGACCGTAGGATCGTCATTGGCGTGCTCCGCTGCTTTTTTGAAAATTTCGTTAACCCGTCTCAATTCATCCGGCTTCGGCTGCGAGTCTGGTTTGAAAAGGATGGCTACGTAAAGTTTCCCGAGCCGCGTCCAAAAATTTGCGTCGTCACTCCGGACTTTTGTGGCGCGATCCAAAACTTCGATCGCTTTTTTTTCTTCTCCCGCCGCAAACTCGATTTCGACGAGACGCTGGTAAGCCTCTATATCTCGCGGATTCAGCGCGACGGCGCGATTGGCGTAATCGATCGCCTGGTCCGTTTTTTTAAGGTACTTCGCGTAAATGTAAGCTAGCTGGCGGTAAGGCTCGGCATCGTTCGGATTTGCTTTGATTGCGTCTTTTAGAATGTCAATCGCCTGTGGAAAATCTTCCTGCCGTATCAGCAAAACGGCCACGCGTGATGCCAGGTCCGATTGGCCCGGATCGACATTAAGCACTTTGCGATACGCCTCGAGCGCTTTATCCATCTCGCCGTTCTCTTCGAACGCCATTCCTTCCACAAAATGCGCGAGGGCCCCTGCTTTGCGTTGGCCCGCTGGACGCAAAACGAGGTCCGGTGCCGGTTTGAGAGTGAATGAATCATCCTGGCGGCCGATGTGTTTTATTCTTGCGGGCGAAGGCCCGATCTGAGGGGCTAGAGTGCGTGGAGTTTTGGCGATTCCGACGCTCGCCGCGGCGAGAAAAATAAGTGCGAAAAGAAAACCCAAGGGTGCGGAAACGCTGCACTTTTTCTGCTCCCTCATGCTTTCGAGTCTAGCTTTCGGCGGCATCGTCCGCAAACCAGCCTTCGTCCGGCGGCTGCCGAACTACGGCTTGGCAGGCCAGGCTTCGCCCTGTAGAGGCAGCCGTGCCGGCTGGCACGCCCGAGAATGCGGACGACACGCCCGCCTCTACAGCGAAAACCTTGGCAGCTTCGGTGGTACCAGTCTAACGGTACAAGTGCGCGCGCACTACGTCTTGTAACGGAGACGCTTCTTATGGCGACTTTGCTTCATCCGCTTGCGGCGCTTGTGTTTTGCAATTTTCGCTTTGCGTCTTTTTTTGAGAGAGCCCATTCAGGTTTTCCAGATTTGCGAGCCGGATTCAACCATCTAATGCGCTGGGTTGCAACTGAGTTCTTTGCCGCGACGTCGAGGGCCTTTGGGCCCGGGTAGCTGTTAGCCTCAACCCCTGGTTTAGGGCCAGAGACGTTGATGTTTCTCTCGTACGAGTAAAAAAATCAGAATTGCTTGCGCCGCGATCACAGCCATTGCCGTTTCTGCAGCGCGATAATGTGCCTTAAGGTTCTCTTGGCCGCGCCCAATTTGTTGGTCGCCCGGTCGCATTATCGACAGAACGGCCTTGGTTCCTCGCGCCTGCACGAGCTGTTCAACGCCATTTGCTGCACACAGACTGATTGAAAATGCAGCCAAGCAGAAGATCAGTGTGCGGCTCTTCATGCGATAGGCAATACCTGGCCTAACAGGAATTAGGCCGATTTATTTGCTCTGTTCCAATCACTTCTTGATCATCTCATCTCGTTTTGCTTTGAATTCGGTACCAGTCTTCCACTCTGGGAATTTGTCGCGGTAGCCGACTTCAAACAGGAGTTGAACATCTTGCGCCGCGCCGGCGAGGTCCCAGTTCGGATCAACTTCGTCCGACACCTGATGATAATGATGCGCGGTGTAATCGTCTTTCTTTTGGAGTCCGAAATCAGCCGGTTTGCCGATGAAATCTTTGCCGCCGCCGGCATAAAGCGCTGGCACGCCGCGCTTCGAAAATTCAAAATGGTCGGCGCGGTAAAAGCTGCCTTTTTCAGGCTGGCTGTTCGGTGTCATGACTCGTCCGTTACGCTTGGCAGCCGTCGCGAGCATATCATCGAGCGTTGAATTATTGTTGCTCAGGTCCTCGATGTCGCGCGTCTTTCCCCACGGATTCACGGTGTCGATATTGATGTCAGCGAGCGTTTTCTCGAGTGGATAAAGCGGATGTTCCGCGTAGAATTTCGCGCCGAGCAATCCCGCTTCCTCAGCGGTCGTGGCCATAAATAACACCGGGCGTTTCGGTGGCGGATTCAATTTTGTGAACGCGCCGGCGAGTTGGATGACCGAGGCGACGCCGGATGCGTTATCGATTGCTCCATTGAAAATCTGGTCGCCTTGCAATTCGGGGTGACGCCCGAGATGATCCCAGTGCGCGGTATAAATGACGTATTCGTCCTGCAATTTCGGATCGCTCCCGTCGAGCTTGCGATGACATTGTGCGATTTGAATGAGTGAATCTGTTGCTTGATGTCCATATTGACTTTCGCATTCAACGCCACCGGCCGGAATTCTTTTGTGATCGCCGACTTCTTCAGCCCGTCGAAATCCTGACCGCAATCGGCTAGCAATTTCTTGGCGACATCGAGCGTGATCCACGAGCGCACTTCTACAGCGTCCTTGTTCTTGTTTGGCGCGTCGATCTCATAATTCTCCTTGGCCCAGCTTGTTTTTACGACCGAGTAGGGATAGGCGGCCGGTCCGGTCTCGTGAATGATGACGGCGGCCGCGGCGCCTTTTTGCGCGGCGATTTCGTATTTGTAAGTCCAGCGCCCGTAGTACGTCATCGCTTTTTCCTTAAACATTTTGTCATCGGGTTTTGATGGGTCCTTTGGATCGGGAATGGCTGGATCGTTGATCAACATCAAAATCGTCTTGCCCCGTACATTGGCATCCTTGTAATCGTCCCACCCGTACTCCGGTGCGACGATGCCATAGCCGGCAAAGACCACGTCCGAGTTGTTGACCTTGATCTCTGGTTGAAGACGTGCCGATGAGGCAACGAAATCGTCGGGATATTTCAGCTCGGTCGTTTTATCGCCAATCGTGAACGACATTCTCGGTTCGCTCTTGATCCCGGCCAGGGGGACTTCCTGCATATAACTTCCGTCGGGATTTCCCGGCTTTAGACCGATCTGTTTGAATTGATCACTGATGTACTTGACCGAAAGTTCTTCGCCTTTTGTTCCCGGTGCACGACCTTCGAATTCATCGGATGCGAGAATCTTAATATGCGCGAGTGCGCGAGTAATCCATCTGGCGTGATCGCCTCCAGCGCCGGCTGTAAACGCAATGCCAATTCATCGACCGCGAGACTCGACGCGGCGACGCCAAAAAGGATCACGACCAAACAGCGTACAATTTTCATTTGTCTTCTGTAGCGGCGCTCTGTGAGCGCCGCAAGATAATGACGGGGCACGAATGACCAAAACAGTCAGCGCGCCATTATGCTTTGTTTTTGTCATTTTTTCGTTCCTTCGTCATTCAGATTTCGTCATTCCAGCCACACGTATTTGTATGGGTGATGATCAAGAATCGTTGGATACCATCCTTTGACACTCGGGCGAATTAAGAAGGCGTGCGTGTAAAAATAGATCGGCAAGATCGGCGCGTCCTCGAGTAGAATTGCCTCCGCCTTCTGAAATGCGGCGTACCGAGCTGTTTGATCACCAGTTTGGCTAGCTTCGGCAATGAGCCGATCGTAATCGGGATTTGACCAGCCAGTTTGATTGTTCGTCCCATTGGTCACCCAAAGATCGAGAAATGAATTTGGATCGACGTAATCGCCGATCCAGGTTGAACGAATCACCTGATAATTCATCTGCCGGCGCGAATCGAAATAAACTTTCTCTTCCTGATTTACGAGCGTGGCGGCCACGTTCAAATTCTGGCGCCACATTTGCTGGACGGCCTCCGCGATCAGTTTGTGGTTTTCAGACGTGTTGAACAGAATCTCAATTGCTGGCAGGCCGCGGCCATTTAAATATCCCGCCTGCGCAAGTGTTTTGCGCGCAACATCAACATCGTACGGAATGGATGATTCGCACGTATAGCCAGCCGTAGTCGGCGGCGTGAAACACGAAGCGGGCAACTGCGCCCCGTGCGTAACCCTATCGACAATGCTTTGGCGATCGATGGCCATGGCGAGCGCGCGACGAACGAGGCGGTTATTGAGCGGGGGCCGGGTCACGTTCACGCGATAAAAATAAGTGCCGAGATATGGATCGATGCGCAGGAATTGAGGATGTTCGCGGCGGTAGCGATCGATACGGTTGATCGGCATGGAGTCGGTGACGTGTAACTGGCCGGAGCGAAACGCGCGTTCTTCAATGTCATTGCTGTCGATCGTGTGAAAAACAATTTCGTTTAATCGGACGTTCTGCGCTTCCCAATAAGTCGCACTCTTTCTAACGCGCACACGATCATTCAGTCGCCATTCTTCGAGTGTGAACGGCCCGTTGCCAACGTAGCGTCCCGGTTTGGTCCAGCCACTGCCGCGTTCCAAAACCGGACCGTATTTTTGGATTGTGGAAATGGGCACGGGAAACCAGGAGTAATGATTAAGCAGAGAGAGGAAGTAAGGCGTTGGATTGGTAAGTGTGATCTGCAGCGTCCAATCATCGAGAACGCGGAAACCAACTTTCTCGAAGTTGTCGATCTTTCCCTTGTTAAACGCCTCCGCGTTTACGACCGGATACAGCATGTATGCAACTGGCGAAGCAAGCGCGGGCGATAGAATGCGGCGATAGGATTCGGCAAAGTTTTGCGCGACGACCGGGTCGCCATTGGACCACTTTGCGTTATGCCTGAGATGAAACGTATAAATCTTTTCGTCCGGCGAAATGTCCCAGCTCTCGGCTACACCGGGGACGGGATGCAGATCGTGCGGATCTTCAGAAACGAGACCCTCCAGCAGCGCGGAAATGATGTTGAGCGAGCTGACGCTGTTTACGATTTGCGGATCGAGATCCTGGACTTCCTGGCCGTTGCCCTTGTGCAGAATCTGGAGCCGGTCGCCTCTTTCGACGTCGGTTTCGGCGCGATGACACGAGAGGAGCAAACACGCGCCGAGCGCGAGAATGCCGGGGAGCGCACGCGCCCTCGCGTGCTGACAACGGCGCCCTTGCCGTCGCGGATTTTTTCCAAATGAGTGAGCTTTCAGAATGGAAGACGCGAGAGAGCTTGCCGCAAGGGCGCGGCAACCAGCGCGGGAGGCGCGTGCGCTCCCCGAATCAGGGCAATCACGCGTGCATTGATGCGAACACGAGCGCGTTTTCGTTTGTTCTGCGCGCGCTGTGGGCTCCCTCACTTCGTTCAGGATGACAGCGCTGACTCATCTCCCTTCGTGTGAAGGACCGATGGGCGATTTCTGTTTGTCTTGCGGTCCGATGCCGATCTTTTTCAGGAACGGTTGAATCGATTGTTTCCGGCCGAGGAACTTCTCGATGGAGATGTTAACGTCGCGCGAGTCGCCCGGCTCGTAAATTTCGCGACGCAATCGCAATCCGGCCTGTTTGTCGAGGTAACCGTCTTTGGCGTTTTCAAAGACGGTTGCCATGTCGGCAGCAATCGCATCCGCCCAGGCGTACCCGTAATAACCGGCATCGTAGCCATTTAAATGCCCAAAGTAGGCAACGAACGTCGTGCTCGGATCGATTGGCAGAAAAACTTTTTCCAGGATCGGATTCGAAATCGCCACGGAGTCGTAGGAATCATCTTCCGGGTGTTGATCGTGCAGCGCGAGGTCGAGCGATGCGAACGCAAACTGGCGGCGATAGAAAACACCGGCATTGGCCAGCTTGCTGTCATTCATTTTCCTTATTATTTCCGCTGGAATCTTTTTCGAGGGATCGCGGTAATCGGCGGCAAATGTGTCGAGCACCTTTTTATCCCATACCCAGTTTTGCAGCATCTGCGAAGGCGCCTCGACAAAATCCCCAGGAACATGAGTCCCTGAAAATCGGCCATACTTGGCGCGAGTGACGATTGAATGCAGGGCGTGACCGAATTCGTGGAACAACGTCTCCACATCGGTATGTGTCAGCAGAGATGGCTTGTCTCCAGTTGCAGGTGGAAAATTGCAGAGCAACGCAACTATCGGCCGCTGGTATTTTCCATCCGATAACAGTTTACCACCGATAATTTCGAACTGTGCGAAGTGATTGAATTTTCCTTCGCGCGGAAACATGTCGAGATAAAACATCCCAAGCGGCTCACCAGTTGCGGAATCGGTCACCAGATAAAGCTGCAGATCATCGATCCACTTGTAAGGCGAAGTGATCTTTTCAAACTTCAGGCCGAAAATGCTCTGATAAATATGGAACATGCCGTCGAGCACTTTCTGGAACGGAAAGTACGCGCGCAACGCTTCCTTATCGACGGAGTATTTTTGTTTGTTCCGCTGGTTACTGTAGTAGCGCCAGTCCCAAACCTCCATCTTGGCGTTGGGATCGTTCGTGTCGGCGGCTTTCAATTTTTGTAACTCCGCCACTTCGCTGTCGAACTTTGGCTGGATTCCGGCAACCAGGTCATTGATATATTTTCCCGCGCCGGCCCCGGTCTTCGCCATTTTGATCTCGGTCTGGAAGTCGTCCCACGATTTATAACCCAGCCGCAGCGCGATCTTATTCCGGAGTGCAAGCATTTGGTTGAGAATGGGAACGTTTGCATCTTTCGCGAGGGTCTCTCGAACGACGTAGAGTTGCTTGCGCGTGGCTTCGCTCTTCGCGTTTTCTTCCACGGTATTGAATTGCCAGGTAACGTTTGCCATTACCGTGTAGGCGTCGTCTCCAGTCCTGATACCAGGCGAGGCGAAGAAACTGTCCGGCAGACCGTCGAGGTCGGCCTTTGTAAACATGACCGGCGCGTTTGCCTTGACGATGTTCGTGTCGAAATCAGATCCTAACTTGGATAACTCCTTGCGGAGCTGCTCGACTTCTTTGCGCTGATCGGGCGACAGATCCAAGCCAGCGCGGCGATAATCGCGCAATGTTTCGTTGAGCAGCTTTTCGTCTTCGCCGGAGAGTTTCGGATGTGTGTCTGCGAAAGCTTTGATCGCCTTGTAAACGTCCTCCCGATAATCGATTCCGACCGCCCACTCTTGAAAGACCTTTACCGCATTCTCCGCCGCACTGCGCATTGCGGGATTCGGGTTCGTCTCTTTGATGATCGCTGCCTTGTTCGCTGCAATTCCGGCCCGATACGCGAGGTCGTCTAGTGCGACGACCGTGCTCTTAAACGTGACTTTGCCCAGATCCTGAGCGCCAATCTGATCCAGTGCCTTGTTCGCTTTCGCGATCGCCTCCTTCATGGAAGCTTCCACCGCTTTCGGCGTTTGGTCCCAATCGGGAACAGTCAGCACGGCGTTGGCCTTCGCAGCCGCGGCGCGAAAATCATCCACGGATTTCATTTCGGCAGCGGAGACGTTGACAATCAGGGTAAAAGTAAGGGCAAGAGAAAAAGAAAAGACCGGCAGGTGGAAGTGTTTCATGCGGAAAGCCTTGATTGAGCGAGAGCGAACATTGTGTAGAAGGTTTCCAGGGTAAAGCGAAAATTCCGGCCATAAATGATCGAAAGATTTTTCCTCGCCTTTATCCCGATTTTCGTGGCAATCGATCCAATCGGGCTCGTGGCGATTTTTATGGGCCTTGGCACGAGCGCTTCGCGTGAACAGCGAACGCGGCAGGCCTTCCTGGGGATTTTCACCGCCCTCGGCATCGCCATCGGTTTTATCTTTCTTGGGAAAATTATTTTCGCCGCGCTTGGGATCACCGTGGCGGATTTTCAGGTTGCCGGTGGTTTGATTTTGCTCGGATTAGCGGGGAGAGAGTTGCTCGGGATTGGGCCGCACGATCGTAGTGGCAGCGATGAATTCGGCGTCGTTCCGCTTGGCATGCCGTTGATTGCCGGGCCGGCGCTGCTGACTGCACTGCTCATTTTGGTCGATACAGTGGGCCTCGTCTTTACGTTCGCGTCCCTCTTGGTGAATCTCGCGCTCGTGGCCATCGCGTTCTGCAATGCCGATCGGTTTACGCGCTGGATGGGCAAACAAGGATTACGCGGCGTGTCGAAAATAATCGCACTCCTGCTCGCGGCGATTGCGGTCAGCCTGATCCGGCGCGGCTGGCACGGCGTCTGATTCACACGAACGAGCCTTGATCTTCAGAGAAAGCTTCGCGCCCCGACTGCTTCGTCGGTTCGCATCGCTTCGGCATTACTCGAAGTTCGATACCGCCTTAAAAACCTGATTCGAAACGTGGGCCGCTGGCAATATGCCGCCGCACGTCGGGCCAGAATTCTTTCAGCTCTGCGGTTTTATCACCAGCCTGATAACGCCGGTTCAGCTCGACCTCAATTGCTTTGATCTCATCCTGCTGTGGAAGCGGTTGACCGTGATAGATGTACGCAGGCACACCATTACGAGTCTGGGTCAGCGGCTGCATCCCATAGAGGTCGAGGCGGCGTTGCTGCAATTGCGCCGTGGTCCAACTTCTGTAAACCGGGTTTGGGTAGCCCCACACTTCTGCGGTTCTCGCGTACCGATCGTAAGGATAATTGGCCGTTTGCACCGGTGGCGGAGGTTGTTCTGCGCAGCCGATAAGGCCGGCGGCAAATGCTGCTAACAATAATCGTTTCATATTCTGTAATTTTCTGTAGTTCGTTTTTTAAGATAAACTTGCGTCTTATTAAACCACACAAATTGCTCCCAGTCGCGCACCTTTATTTTGCGTTTTAGGCGGCGAGCTTCTAATTTAGAGTAATCCAAATCCAGACAACAGGCCAGAATCGATTCAAACTAGCACATCGAGAGCGTAGCTCGGGTGATTGACACGCTGGTACCCCTTGTTACTATCCTCGCTCTATGAGATTTCCTCTCACGCTTACGGCAAAGATCGCGACTTACGTGATCGGACATAAGTTGCGTGGCACCAAGAAGTTCGCCACGGTGCTCCAACTCGAGCCGCTGCACACCTGCAACCTGACGTGCACTGGCTGCGGACGAATCCGAGAGTACTCCACTTCGCTCAAGGACATGATGAGCCTGGAGGATTGCCTCGGGGCGGCGCAAGAGTGCGACGCGCCGATGATCTCAATCTGCGGCGGCGAGCCGCTGATCTACCCGCATATTGAAGCGCTGGTGAAAGGATTGCTTGAGCAGAAGCGCATCGTTTACATCTGCACAAACGCCATGTTCATGCGCAAGAAGATGCGCGAGTGGCTCACCAAAGAATTGCGGACAGCGGAGAATGCCAGGCCGGCTCGGACCGGATTGCGCAAAGAATTAGAAGAAAAGATCGACGCCTTGCTCGCGAAAGGGTTGCTCTCAGAAAAAGACGCTGCGACTATGCGCAATCCGCAATCGCCGATCCGCGATTGTACAATCGGACCGACACGTTGGATGTATTGGAACGTGCACCTCGACGGTCTCGAGCGGACGCACGATCTCATCGTCGAGCGCGAAGGCGTTTTCAAGGAGTGCATCCTCGCGATCAAAATGGCGAAGCTGCTCGGCTACCAAGTCGCGACCAACACGACGATTTACAAGGAAACCGACATGCAGCAGATCGAGCAGATGTTCGATTATCTTTCCGATCTCGGCGTCGATGGCCACACTATTACGCCGGGATACGATTATGACGCCGCGAAGAAAGACATGATCAAGCGGCTTAATTTGCGCCCAGAAAACTTCTTCCTCACCCGCGCGATGACAATTCAGAAGTTCCAAAAAATCGAGAAGTGGATGAATCGATACACGTTTTTGGGGACGCCGGTCTATTTCGAATTTCTCGCCGGCAAGCGTGATTTGACGTGTTCAGCATGGGCAATTCCGACGCGGAACATTCGTGGCTGGAAGGGGCCCTGCTATCTCATGACCGACGGGCATTACTCGAGCTACGCAGAATTACTTGAAAAAACCGAGTGGGACCGATATGGAGTCGTGAACGGCGTGGCGCGCGACAGTCGTTGTGAAAATTGCATGGTGCACTGTGGTTATGAACCAACCGCAACTTTGGGTTTGCAAGCGCAGCGCGGCGACACTTGGAAAACGGTCAGATTCAACTTCGGCCCGAAACCCAAGCCAACCGGCCGTGGCAGCGAAGTTCTTGCGTTTAACGGCCTAAGTTCTGGAAACGGTCATCTCACAGGAAAAAGCGCCGAGGCTTCGGCGAAGGCATCGTAAGATCGAGAAGTTATTAGATCGACAGGTCCGAGATCGACATTCATGAACCGGTCCTCTGACGTAATCCCTTTGCCAAGCGCACGACGAGATCTCGCACAGTCGTATGCTCCTAACGATATCGAGCTTTCCCAGGCAATAGCCCGCGCGCAAGAAAATCTTCTGCGCCAACAGAAGCCCGACGGTCATTGGTGCGGCGAGCTGATCGTCGATAGCACACTCTGCTCCGATTACGTGGTCTTCATGCACTGGTGTGGCGAAGTCGATACGCAATTGCAGCGGCGCTGCGTTCGTCACATTCTGAAACGCCAATTGCCGGACGGCGGCTGGAACAATTATCATGACGGCCCGAGCGAGATTAACGCTTCTGCGAAGGCATATTTTGCCCTGAAACTCGCCGGCTGCTCGACGGACGCGCCGTTCATGCAGGAAGCGCGCTCCAACATCATGCGGCTAGGCGGCATTCCGCAGATGAACACCTTCAGCAAGCTTTATCTCGCGCTCCTGGGTCAGTTCCCGTGGAAGTATTTGCCGACGACTCCTGTGGAAATGGTGCTCCTGCCAAGCTGGGCGCCCTTTCACATCTACAAAATGTCATCGTGGAGCCGGGCCATGCTTGTGCCGCTCGCCATCATTAACCATTTCAAACCCACTCGCGTGCTGCATGGCGAGAAGCAATTGCATGAGCTCTATCCGCTCGGCACCGAGCAAGGCGATTTGCGGCTGCCGCGCAGCGAGCGTTTCTGGACTTGGCGCAATTTCTTTCTGCGGGTCGATGATGTTCTGAAATTCCTGCGTCCCCTTGGGTTTCGCCCGCTGCGTCGGCGCGCGCTTGAAGAAGCAGAACGGTGGATGCTCGAACGGATCGGCGAAGGCAGCGACAGCCTGGCGGCTGTGTATCCGGCGATGCTGAATTGTCTGATCGCGTTACGCGCTCTCGGTTACTCGAAAAGAAATCCCGTTTACGCGAAGGCGCAAAAAGATTTCGCAGGACTGTTTGTCGACGATCCTGATGATTTCCGCATACAACCCTGTCTTTCGCCAGTTTGGGACACCGCGATCAACATCATCTCGCTGGCGGAATCCGGCGTTTCCCCGGAACACCCCGCGCTGCAAAAGGCGGCCGATTGGCTGGTCAGCAAAGAAGTGCGAATCCGCGGTGATTGGGCGGTAAATAACCCGCATCCGGAGGCGAGTGGGTGGGCGTTCGAGTACAACAACGTTTACTATCCGGACACGGACGACACGGGGATGGTGCTGATGGCGCTGCGGCTGGTACGGCCCAAAGATCAACGATCACTCGATGAGATCTTTCGCCGCGCCGTTGGTTGGCAGCTTAGTTTCCAATGTCGCGATGGTGGCTGGGCAGCGTTTGACAAGAACGTGACGACGCCGTGGCTGGAAGACATGCCGTTTGCCGATCACAATGCGATTCTCGATCCCACGTGCAGTGACCTGACGGCACGCACACTCGAACTGCTCGGTTATATTGGTTTCGACGCCAAAGCGCAGTGCGTGCGCGACGCCATCCAGTACTTGATCGATACCCAGGACGATGACGGTTCCTGGTACGGCCGTTGGGGTGTGAATTACATTTATGGTACCTGGCAAGTGCTGCGCGGCTTGCGCGCGATCGGCCAGGATATAACGCAGGACTGGATATTGCGGGCACGTGACTGGCTTGAGAGCTGCCAGAATAGCGATGGCGGCTGGGGTGAGACCTGCGCCACCTATGAGCACCCAGGGGCCAAAGGCATCGGCGAGAGCACAGCATCGCAAACAGCATGGGCAATCATGGGCATCTGTGCATGCGGCGACCTCGATCGGCCGAGTATTCAGCGCGGATTGCGTTTCTTGCTCGGTTCGCAAAAACCCGATGGCTCATGGGATGAACAGCAAATCACTGGCACTGGGTTTCCGCGCGTCTTTTACTTAAAATACGACATGTATCGCCACAATTTTCCACTGCTCGCTCTCGCAACCTATGTGAATTATCGCAGCGATCTCGGACATCGTCCGAGTTTTTACCGCTGCGATGGAAGTCAGGCTTCCATCGCCTGACGCGGTCGGCAGACTTCCAGTCTACCGAAAATTCTCTGCGCGGTCAGGCTGGGAAGCGCTGACCGCCGAGTCGGCCAAGATGGCTGATTTCCGATCGCGAGAAAAATAAATCCTGTCGTTAGCGCCGATTCGATCTAATTATACAAGACTATGGCTTACGAATTACCAAAATTACCCTACGCTTACGATGCTTTGGAGCCGCACATCGATGCGCGCACGATGGAGATTCATCACACCAAACATCATCAGGCTTACATCGACAACGTGAACAAGGCGATCAAAGGCAAAGCCGATCTCGAGAAAAAATCGGTCGAAGATTTGATCAGCGATTTAAGCGCTGTTCCGGAAGATATTCGCACGGTGGTGCGAAATAACGGCGGTGGCCATTCCAACCATTCTTTCTTCTGGAAGATCATGGGGCCGAACGCAGGCGGCGAGCCGAAAGGCAAACTTGCCGATGACATCAAATCCACATTTGGCAGCTTTGACGATTTCAAAGAGAAATTAGCAGCTGCCGGGACGGGTCGTTTCGGCAGCGGCTGGGCGTGGCTTATTAAGAACAAGAGCGGAAAGCTGGAAATCATTTCCACCCCGAATCAGGACAGCCCCCTCATGGATGGCAACAAGCCAATCCTTGGCGTGGATGTTTGGGAACATGCCTATTATCTCAAGTACCAAAACCGCCGGCCCGACTACATTAAGGCTTGGTGGAATGTGGTGAACTGGGACGCGGTTGGGAAGAATTACTGATTCGCGTCAGCGAATTCCGCGGCTGGGTAACGCACTGCCTGCCCTGAGCGGAGTCGAATGGGCGTCTCACGTGTTGGTTTTGGCGTCTCGCCAAAACGCACTTAGCTTGTGCTCGCGAGCGCCCATCGCTGCCGAATGTGAAGGAGTTCGCGAGAGTGACATGCTTTCGCCAACACGCGAGATGCGCGCGGCTACCAAACATGGCCTACCTAAACGAAAATTATCTCAAGCTTCAAGCCGGCTATCTCTTCCCAGAAATCGCCCGGCGTGTGCGTGAATTTTGCGAAGCCGATCCCAAAGCGGCCAAGCATGTGATCCGTTGCGGAATTGGTGACGTAACTGAGCCGTTGCCGCTTGCGGCAATCGACGCGATGAAGCGTGCTGTAGATGAGCTGGGAAGACGCGAAACCTTTCGCGGCTACGGTCCCGAGCAGGGCTACGAATTTCTAAGATCTACAATCGCGCAGCACGATTATCGCGACCGGAATATCGACATCGCCGATGATGAGATTTTTATCTCGGACGGATCAAAATGCGATTGTGGATATGTTCTTGATATTCTCGGGGACCAAAACAAAGTCGCGATTCCCGACCCGGTCTATCCGGTCTATGTCGATACCAATGTGATGGCGGGCCACACTGGCAAGGTGAAATCCGACGGCAGCTACGAAAACATACTTTATTTGCCGTGCACCGCCGACAACGGATTTGTTCCCGACCGTCCACGAGACCATGTCGATCTTGTTTATCTTTGTTTCCCCAACAACCCCACCGGAGCCGTTGCGTCACGCGAGCAACTTTCGAGTTGGGTCGAGTACGCGCGCGAACACGAGGCGCTGCTACTCTTTGACGCCGCTTATGAAGCGTACATCTCGCAGCCAGGCGTTCCGCATTCGATTTTCGAAATTCCCGGCGCGCGCGAGTGTGCGGTAGAATTACGCAGTTTTTCCAAGAGCGGCGGTTTCACTGGCGTGCGCTGCGGGTTTACGGTCATGCCGAAAACGTTGCTTGCCAAAACAGAGTCGGGAAAAAAAATGCCACTGCATCCGCTTTGGCATCGGCGCTGGAGCACCAAGGCGAATAGCGTGAGTTATCCCGTGCAGCGTGGCGTGGAAGCGCTTTATACGCCGGAAGGCGGTGAGCAAGTTCGCGCGCTCGTTGACCATTACATGGCTAACGCGCGGATCTTGCGCGCGGCCGCCGCAGAAGCTGGTATGACAGCATTCGGCGGAATAAACGCGCCTTACATCTGGGTCAAAACACCGGACGGCCTGACAAGCTGGCAAATGTTCGATCGCATGCTGCGAGATTTGAACGTGGTGATCACGCCCGGCAGCGGTTTCGGCGCACAGGGAGAAGGGTATTTTCGCATTTCCGCTTTCAACAGCCGGGATAACGCTGAGGAAGTGGGGCGGCGTCTGGAGAGATTGGCCGGAGGTTAGACAGCCTGGCAGGCTATCCTCCTTTCATGCGCGCGGACCTGCTCAGGGCAAATCGAACACCGCTGAATCCTCCCTTGTCCACTGAGTCAACGCGCGTAACGTTCCCGTTTTGAAAAATCAGAGTGTCCGCTACGAAACAAAATATACCGCAGCTTTATCGCTTTTGTTTCTTGATGCTGGGTGACGCGCGCAAGGCGCAGGACGTTTTTCACGCAACGTTACGTGAGGCGGCGGCGCGCGCAGCCCACGGGGAACTGCCAGACGAGCGATTTTGGCTTTTTCGCGACGCGCGCTGGCGTTGCCTGGAAGCAAGCGAAACCGATTTGCAAGCCGAGCCCGTTGGGCTTGACGAGCATGACATAGGTACGGAAGCCCCGTCACAAATTGAGCAACTCGATCCCACGCAACTCGCAATTTGGATTTCCTGTGCGCCCGATCCTCAGAGAACTGCCCTGGCACTTTTTTATCTCGATGAATTCGATTACCGCGAAATTCTTAACCTGACGGAACTCAAGCTAGGCGAGCTTTCGCGGCTACTGGAGCTGGGGCGGCGACAATTTCAAGCCTGGCTGTACGCAATGCTTCCTCAAAAGCCGAACTTGAACGTATGAAGACGCTGCGGTTATTGCGCCGGCAACGGGATCTTGTGAATTGTGCGCCGACCAGCGAGGAGCGGGTGCGGGATCGGCCCATGCGCGCTGTAATATTCCGTGCAGGCAAGTCCAGCGAATTTGTAAATCAACAGAACTTCGATCGCGCAGTGGCGGCGCTGGTTCGCGCAATCCCTATTCCGCCAGAGACGGCCGAATGGTTCTCCACTGACCTCATCTCGCCTTCCAAATGGACGTGGAAAAAAACCGTGCGGAACCCAGCCGTCCTCGCGATCGGGACCGCTGTAGTCGTAATCGCCGGAGTGCTCGTCTTCCAGTTTGTTGCACGACTAAATGATTTTCCGGGATCGCCAACCGCGCGGAAATTATTGGCGATTGCCGGCTCGACACGATCGGTCCTTCTCGATCCGGTAAACGCGGACGCGGGAACGTTGAGCGATCTGTTTTTCATGAAACATGGACTTGAACATTACGATGTGCCGCCGGAATTCGCCGATTTTCGCACGATCGGCTGCCGCGTTTTCGACGACGATGAGTCGCGACGCATCGCCCAAATCTGGGTTGCCGAGAAACGCATGCAGTTTTTTCTTTTCCCAGCGGAGAGGAATGCCAAGACCGGCGCTGTGTTAAAGTTCCCAGGGTGGCGGTATGTTCATCAAGAAAACTGGATTGGCGCAGTCACTGAGCGCAACGGCGTCTGCTTCATGGCCGCCCTGCGTGGCCGTGAAAAAGACCTCGCTCCATACATTCCGAAGACGAAACAGTAAGTTCAGGTTCCGTTGACATGTCGCGACGTGCGATTGAATCTTCTGGCCCGATTTAATGCCAGGGTAGCTCAGCGGTAGAGCAGGGGACTCATAAGCCCTTGGTCGGGAGTTCAATTCTCCCCCCTGGCACGTCGATTTTGCGTTGCGGATTTCCGGTTGTGCAATGGTTGAATGTTCGACGTTGAGCGCCTGCCGCACCGTAGCGTTGCGAAGGCGGTTTTGAGCGTCGAAGGTCTGAGGCACGCGCTCGCCAGCGTCCGCGTCATGAATGACGAAAACATTCTCGACAAGCTTTTCGCGGGCGGCAATTCCTATTGGCTGACGCGTTTTGTCATTCTGCGGTTGCTCGGGTTTGTTTATGCGATCGCATTTTTGGTAGCTGCACAGCAACTCGTGCCGCTTATCGGCGAGCACGGATTAACACCGGCGAATCATTTTCTTACCGCCATCCAGACCCAGCTTGGCTCGCGAACGGCCGGAATGCTACGAGTCCCCACGCTCTTTTGGTTTGAAAACTCGGACAGTGCGCTGTCGATCTTTGCCTGGACAGGTTTCGGTTTGTCGCTGGTCGTTCTGGGCGGCTACGCGAACGCAATTATTCTCAGTATTCTCTGGGCGATGTACTTGTCGATCGTCCATATCGGGCAAATCTGGTACGGTTACGGCTGGGAAATTCAACTCCTAGAGACCGGATTTTTGTCGATCTTTCTCTGCCCATTGATCGATGGGCGCCCTTTTCCGAGATGCCGTCCGCCGATCCTTGTTTTCTGGCTTTTTCGCTGGCTCGGTTTTCGGATCATGATCGGCGCTGGCTTGATCAAGCTACGTGGCGACTCCTGCTGGCGCGGCCTTACTTGCCTTTACTATCATTACGAAACGCAGCCGATCCCCAACCCGATCAGTCGCTATTTACATTTCGCCCCCCACTGGTTTCACAAATTCGGTACCGCTTGGAATCATTTTATCGAACTGGTCGTGCCATGGTTCTCATTCGGTCCACGCACCGCGAGGCACATCGCCGGTGTCTTGCTCGTCAGTTTTCAAATCGTTCTCATCGTTAGCGGCAACCTCTCCTTTTTGAACTACGTCACCATCATTCCGTTCCTCGCCTGCTTCGATGATACATTTCTGCGCCACTTTCTGCCGGCGACACTCGTCAGGCGCGCCGAAGGCGCGGCTCAGAAATCGAGACCGTCGCGCATCAACAACACAATCGCCATCGTATTGGCAGTCCTGGTTGCCTATCTGAGCATCGCGCCGGTGCTCAATCTGGTTTCCGGGCGGCAGCTGATGAATTACTCCTATGATCCACTCGATCTGGTAAACACGTATGGCGCGTTCGGCACGGTCGGCCGTGAACGCGACGAAATTATTTTCGAAGGAACGACTGACGCAATTATTACCGGCGACACCAAATGGAAGGAATACAAATTCAAAGCCAAGCCGGGTGATCCGAATCTGCGCCCGCCGTTCGTCGCGCCGTATCAACCACGAATCGATTGGCAAATCTGGTTCGCCGCCATGGCCTCACCTGCCGAATATCCGTGGACGCTGCATTTTGTTTGGAAACTTCTACACAATGATCGTGGCACGCTCTCGCTCCTCGCGAATAATCCCTTTCCGAACGCGCCGCCTCGTTACATTCGCGCGCGACTCTATCGTTACCAGTTCACGCCACTGGGCGAATCAGCGTGGTGGAAACGCGAACCAATCGGTGAATGGCTTTCGGCTCTTTCAAGCGATGATGCTCAATTCCGCCGCTTGCTCACCGCGATGGATTGGCTCGATTAATGGAATCGATCTCTTCGCGCCATCTACAGGGCGCGCGCTTTCAACCACGCGATCGTTTCGCGTAGCATGCGGTAGCCGAAATGCCCTTGCGGCACGCGGAGCAGCTCCGATCCATGCCATTGCTGCTGAATTTTCTCAACATCTGCCGGCCGGGAAATTAAATCGAATTCGCCTGCGACAAACAACACACGGTCAGCGTCACACAGCGGTTGGTTGTACATTGGCGAGCTGAGATGATAATGCCGCGCCACGAGCGATGGCTCGATGCTCGCGCGTCGGAGTTCGCGTCGCATAAACCGTGCGGCCGGGCTTTCCCAGATCGCGTGTTCGACGTTTACAATCGGCGCCATCAAAGCAACGAAACGAAAATCGCGCTCAACCATCGCCAGAAGCGCGCCGATCCATCCGCCATAACTCGTGCCGAGTACGCCAAACTCCTGGCAGCCCTGCTTACGCAATGCTCCCATCAACTGCCGCACCTCGATCACGCCTTGGCGTAGCCCCTCGGCGTTGCGAATAAGATCGGCCGTGATTGCGAGTTCGCCGTTCCAGTAGCCTCGCGGGACACGCGAATAGTGATATGGGAGGTGGACGAAGCAGGCATTCCAGCCGAGTTCGTTAAGACGCGCAGCACAGCGGCGATACCCAATGTGACTCGCGGACATGAGCGCGTGCAGCATGAGAACCGTCGGTGCATTCCAGCCGCGTGGGCATGGGAAGAAATCCGCGCGCGCGACATTGTTGGCAGGAAAATTTGTAATGATCGGGCTGCGCCAGGTAATTGTTGGGCCGGGTCGATCGCCGATTGCACTTGCAATTTCAGCGCCGTCTAGCACGGCGTAAAAATTCTTAGGTGTGAGCTTTTCGCACGCCGACACATAACGTGCCATCTCATCGCGACTCCGCGCATGCAGACGATGGCGCGACTGGAGCAGATTTATCGACGCGCACATAAGCAAATCGACGCCGCTCGCGGCGAAACGCCCGAGCTTGCCAGCTCGAGCCCTTGGAGTTTCCGGCCTATGCAAAGCTGCTGGTTTCTCGACGGATAATTTCATTCGGCCATACGTTCTCTCGGTGGATGCGGCAGATCGTCAGGTGTGAGCGAAAATTTTTTGTGCAACTCAGCATACAGAAGGCGGAACGCTGTAGCTAATTCGCGCTCGATGCATGTGCGCGCGGCGGATTTTTCCAGATCGGGAAAAGGCGGAATGGCATCGCCAAACGCGATCCAGATCGGCGTACGCCGCAGCGGCAGCCAGCTTTTCTTCGAGTAAAGCCGATCGCTGCCGACAATGACGCATGGCAGGATCGGAGCGCCGGCGATGTGCGCGAGCGTCGAGGCCCCCGGTCGGAGTGGCGCGCCTTCCAGCAGCGAGCCTGTGCCATCGCGGATGCCACCCTCGGGAAAGAGACCTACAATACGCCCGTGCTTCAGCCGCTCAATCGCGCTGTGGATGGTTTTGCGGTCGGCGCGATGTCGATCGGCCGGGAATGCATCGACGGCTCGCAAAAGAAATCCAAGCAACGGCAGAGGAAAGAATTCGGCCATGGCCATCCAATCGATTTTGCGCCGCACCACTGATGAAATGATAAACGGATCGAAGTGGCTGATGTGATTTGCTACCAATAGAAATCCGCCATCGTGATTTGCGTTTTCCCGCCGTACAACGCGAACGCGCGCAACACATGCAAACAGCAATTTCATCGAGAGCCGTGCAGCAAGATTGGCGAGTGAATGAAACAGTGAGCGCATCTGATCCAATAGTTTCGCGGTATTAACCGAGTTTGCCGGAGTGAAACGACCAAAGCAAATTGGGGCGATAACCGCGATTTGGTCGCAGTTTTCGAATCTGATGTGAGATGCTCTCACGGACGCGATTTCTTTTATTCGCGGGATTCTTTGTGTTGTTGAGCCCGTTCTCTGCCATCGGCACGGAGGAGCTCGCGAATCCCCCAACGCCGTTACTAGTCAGGGCTGGTGAACAAATTGCGGCCAGCCTTGTCGATTTGATTTTCCTGTTGGATCGGGTAGCGAGCGATCCGCCGACGGCGACTACCCCGGATTATCTCGAGCGAATTTCACAGCCTTCCTCTCCATTCTGCAGCGATTACCTGGAGTACCGGCGAGGCGCGATCAGTCGCGCTGAACTCATGAACCGGTTGCCGCATGTGGCGATGATGGGTGATAGCCTTACACAGAATTTCTACATATCCTCGCCGATTAGCCTGTTTTGGCGAGCCAGAACCGAGCGACGCAAGAATTGGTTTCTCGATACCGATCCCGATCCGGCCAGCATTTATAGTGTGTTTGAACGATTGGAAACTTTTACGCCGGTGGTCGCTACAGAATACAATGGCGCCGGGGCTCTCGTCGCGCCCAGACCGGCCGGCGAAGGCATTCGTAGAAGAATTGTCCGAACACGCAATCTTGCTGGACAAGCGCGTCAGATTTTGCGCAAGAAAAGATTTCCGGATTTGATCCTGATTTGGATTGGACACAATAATCTCGACTGGGCGGAAGGACTTTCTACAGCCGAACGTGCGCATCCGGAAAGGCGCTTGGCAGAAATAACTGCGAAGTTTCAAGAAAACTACACCGAACCGCTGCAATCTCTGGTCGAGCGCGCAAAAAGAGAAAACCACAACGTGGTGATCGTCGTGTTTGGGCTGGCGAATATTGACGCATTCTTCAAAGCAAGGAAAAAGGCGGCGGCGCTTCACACGAGAAATCCGGCGCTCTATCCGTATTTTGAAAGCGGCTATCGCAGTTTCGAGTCTCTGCAACCGCCTTATCAGAAAAACATGGTCAGGCTGAGCTTGATGATGGATGCCGAGATGCGAGCGATGGTCGGCAGTCTGAATCGCGAGCTGAAAGACTATCGTAATATTCGCGTGCAGTACTCCGATGCATTAACAAGAGTGGATTTTAGCCGCCTGGAGCTGATTAATCCCGTGGACGCGTGGCATCCTTCAGTTCAAGGACACAAGGCTCTGGCTGACGCTGCTTTCAGTGCGATCCGCCCAAGTCTCGCGTTTCTGGGAGTGGGAGAAAGGCCGGTGTCCAAGCAGCGCGTTGTGTTGAAAAATTACCCCGCACCGGTTGCAGCAGTTTCTCCTCGGTGACGCAATCGCGCCACGCGCGGAATGAATGACGAATGTTTAATGACAAAGGAATGACCCGCCTTCGCGCAGCTACGACGTGGCAGGTAAATCCGAATGACGAAAACATCTCCGGCGACTTCATCCAGGCATCGCGATGAAGACGCAGTCATACACATTCAGTTTCGGATGCGCCGGATGATACGGGCAAGTTTGCCCATCTTATTCTCTTTGAGCTTGAAATAAGACGCCGCCCATTCCTCTGACAGTTCGGTGCCTTGCTTTTGAACTGTCGGCGGTGCGATTTCGAAAGCAGGTGGAAACGGCAGTCCCAAAAATTCGAGAACCCGTCTGGCAGCATCGCGGTTGGAAGCGACGACATCTTCATAAAAGAGAACGAGAGGATCAATTTGGTTTTTATGGAAATAATTTGTCCAGCCCACTTCGCCGGCCACGATCCGGTTATACAAGCCATCAATGACGTCGAAATCAAAGCGTGGGATGGCGCGCAGCTGGGGCTCCTCGCCTGTTTTTTGAGCCCAAACACCTGTCTGCAATGCTATCGCCCAAGAGACTGCTTGCTGGATGCGGTTCCGGCGGCGCATCCAAATATATTTCGGCCGATTGAAAACGGCAGCGAGCAGTTGTGATTCATTGAAATTCTTACATGCGGGAATTTCTTGCAACATTTGAACTACACGGTCGAAATAAACCCACATTACTACAAACCCAAAGACTCCATCGGCGGTGGTGTGCTGCTGAAAAATGCGTTCGATGTAGGCGGCTCGAGAGGGACTGCCCCAGCGCTCTTCCCACGTTTCTCCATACTTCGAAAAAAAATACTCATCCGGTGAGCCTGCACCCACGCTTCGGAGGATACTGCAAAGCAGGTGTGTGCCGCTGCGTTGGACAGAAGCAACGATGTAAGAGATTGCAGGTTTCATTCCCAAGTGGCCGCTGCGATGAACTAGGTCGGCAGAAGTTCCCTGCATTTTTTGAGATCGAGTTTGCCGGAGGCGAGGACGGGAATGGATTCGACGCGCTGGATTGTTTTTGGGATCCACAAATTTGGGACGCCGGCTTCGTGAAGTTTCTTGCGCAGTTCCGCAAGATCGATGTCTACCGCACTGAGCAGCACGAGCGCTTCGCCTTTGGCTTCGTCTTGGACCCCCATGATGGCAATCGGGCGTTCATCTCTTCCGGACAAGCCGAGGAGATCGACAATTTTGCTTTCGATCGATTCGTGCGGCACCATTTCGCCGCCGATCTTTGAAAAACGCGAAAGTCGTCCTTCGATGTAAAGAAAACCGTCCTCGTCGAACCGGCCAAGATCGCCAGTCTTGAGCCAGCCATCTTGCAGCACATCGGCTGTGCGTTCGGGATCGTGCAGATAACCTTCGAAAATGTTTACTCCCCGCAGCCAAAGTATTCCAGTTTCGTGCAGCGACAGTTTGCGGTCCGTTTCCGGTTCGCGAATTTCCGCAGCGATGCCGGGCGCCATTTTGCCAACTGAGCCTAAACGACTCGATGGTTGCACTTGTTCGCCCGGTTTAATCGGTTGCGGCTCCGGCAGGTTTACGCTTACCACCGGCGAAGTTTCGGTCAGCCCGTAGCCTTCAAAAACTCTTTGCTTAAAGCGTTCCTCGAAATTTTTTGCGAGATCGAGTGGCAATTTTTCCGCGCCAGTGATCACCAGACACAAACTGCAAAGCTTGTCCGGTTCGACTTTGCGCAAATAACCGCGCAGAAAAGTGGGTGTCGCCAGCAGAAGCGTCAGTTTATATCGTTCGATCAACGCCGCGTTCTTCGCGGCTTCCAGCGGATTTGGATAGGTGACAATGCAGACGCCTTCGATGAGCGGATACCAAAGCGTGACGGTCGATCCGAAGGTGTGAAAAAAAGGCAGCGAGGCGAGAATGGCGTCGTCCTTCATCGCGTCGAGCAATTGCCGGAACTGCGAGACATTTCCGACGACGTTGCGGTGGCTGACCACCACACCTTTCGGTTCGCCTGTGCTTCCGCTTGTAAAAAGCAGGACTGCTTCGGTGTGGCCGCCCTCCTTTGGAATTTTCAAAAGCCGCAAAAGCAGACGCGCGGGAACGAGGAGCGAAATCATCCACCAGAGAATGATTTGAGGTTTCAGTCGCGGCATCAGTTCGTCCAGCTTCAGGACGCGTTCCGGCCACGGAAAATCTTTGAGTCGTTCCATGAATTGCGTGGCCGAAATGGAGACCTGCAAGTTGGCACGCTTGCAGCAAGATTCATTCGCCGCGCGTCCCATCGTGAAATTAAGATCGACTGGGACTTTGTCCGCCAGTGTCACGGCCAGGTTCGCCACCATCGACCCTTTGCTCGCAGGCAGGACAATGGCGATCCGTTCGTCGTGAAATTCTTTTCGAAGATAACGACTCAGCGCAGCTGCCGCCCCCAGCAATTTCGACCGGCTTAACACGCTGTGATCGAGTCCGTCGACAACGGCGGTCGCAAAGGGCCTTTTCTTCAATCCGCGGACGCATGGTTCAGCAAGATGTCGATTTAACGATGGCCGCTTGCTGAAACAAAATTCGCCGAGCTTGAGCAATTCTTCGCGCACGGTCGCGATATCGGCCGCCTCGGCTTTGAGCGGTTTGCCGAAGGCGATGGTCACAGGGTAGGGGATTCGCTTCGGTAGTTTCGTGAAAAATCTTCCACCTTGGAATGAGAAGATCGAGCCCCAGAGCTGGTCGAGCCAAACCGGCACGACGGCCGCATTTGCGTGGCGTGCAATTAGTTCGTAACCGCGCCGCAGCCGCAACAACGTTCCGGCCCGTTCCAACTGGCCTTCGGGAAAAAGACAAACGATTTCGCCTTCGGCGATTTTTTCCGTCGCAGCGCGAATGGCGGAATGAGAATGCCGCGTATCGATGGGGATGCAGCGCAGTAGCCGCAAAAACGGATGCAGGATCGGCTTGCGATAAAATTCCTGGTCGATGACATAGCGAATTGGCCGCGGGCAGGCGAGCTGCAGAACAATCGCATCCACCCAAGTGATATGGTTAGGCAAGAGCAGAAATCCGCCTTTCGGCAAGTTGTCAGTTCCCACCGCAGTGGCCCGATAAAAGCAACGCACCAGAGCCCGGCCGAAGAAATAGAGCGAGCGTTCAGCGGCGGACATGGAAGGCATCGTTTATCATTTACAATTAACGCGTGGCTATCTGCAATCGGGAACTGGCGGTGGAAGGCGGCATGAAGAAATCCATTAGCGGCGCGAACGGTGCGCTGTTGCTTCTGCTCGGGATCAATCTGTTTAATTACATCGATCGGCAAGTTCTGGCCGCGCTCGAGCCTGATATTCGCGCCAGTTTTTTTGCGCCTGACGACGTAAACGCTATGACGAAGACCGGTCTGCTTGGCGACGCGTTTTTCGTCACTTACATGATCAGCGCGCCGATTCTCGGTTTGCTCGCCGATCGGATTTCGCGGTGGATCATCGTCGGTTGCGCTGTGATTTTGTGGAGCCTGGCCAGCGGCGGCTCCGGTTTGGCGGCGACGTTCGCCATTCTCTTTGCGACGCGAATTTGTGTTGGAATTGGCGAAGGCGGCTACGGCCCGGCTGCGCCGACAATCTTGTCCGATCTTTTCCCGATCGAAATACGCGGCCGGATCATGGCGATTTTTTGCGCCGCCATTCCGGTTGGCAGCGCGCTGGGCTATGTCATCGGCGGCGTGATCGGTGCCCATCTCGGTTGGCGCTGGGCATTTTATCTCGTGGCGCCTCCGGGTTTGCTGCTGGGTCTGCTCTGTTTCTGGCAACGCGATCCGCGCGTTACTGCACATCACCTGGTGCAAGAATCGCCGCGCCGCAGCCTAAAGAATTACCTGAGGCTTTTCCGAACACGCTCTTATCTCATCAACTGCGTCGCACAAACATTGATGACTTTTGTAACTGGTGGTTTGGGATATTGGGTATCAGCGTATCTGGTTTATCGAAATCAAAGCCCAGCCATGAGCAGGACGATCTTCGGACTGATCACTGTAGTCGCTGGTCTGATCTCGACGATTCTGGGCGGCGTTATCGCCGATAAGTTGCGTCCGCGTTTCGCTGGTTCCTATTTCTGGGTCTCGGGAATCGGGATGCTGATCGCATGTCCGTTCTTCATTGCGACCCTTTATATTCCGTTTCCCGCGGCGTGGGTCGCGATGTTCTTCGCAATCTTTTTCTTGTTCTTGAACACAGGTCCTTCAAACACGGCACTGGCCAACGTCTCGCTGCCGGCCGTGCGGGCGACGGCATTTGCCGTAAACATTTTCGTCATCCACGCGTTTGGCGACGTGCAGGCGTTCTGGCTGCTTGGTTACATCGGCGGCCACACAAACATGCATGTAGCGTTTCTGTTTGTATCGGGAATAATTTTCATCTCAGGCTTGGCTTGGCTCATTGGTGCGAAATATCTTCCCGCAGACACGGCTGCAGTAGAAACTGCCGGGGTCAACTGAACGCGCGTCCAAGCTGGGGAATGCTTATGTCGATCTTTCGCTACCTGCTGATTTGCTCGCTGATGCTGCTGGCAGCCATCGCATACGGAGACGGAGTTCCACAGGATTGCACGCAACTCATCCTCGGCGTCGCGCCGACGTGGAATTCAATGCGCGGCGAGTTGCGTTCGTTCGAGCGATCGCGTGGCGGAGATTGGGAGCCGGTGAGTAGACCTTTCCCGGCCTTGTTTGGCAAAAATGGAGTTGCCTGGGGAACGGGCCTCGCTGGACAGAACGAGGCAGGCCTTCGAAAAAAAGAACGCGACGGACGAGCGCCTGCGGGAGTTTTCGAGATTGGCCAGGTTTTCGGGTACGACTCGAATTTGCCTCCAGGCGCCGATTATCCGTACCACCAGGTAACGGAAGCAGACGTTTGGAGCGATGATCCTCGGTCGCCTAACTATAATCGCCATATCGTGATTGATCCGAAAAATCCTCCCGACAATTATTCGCACGAAAAAATGCGCTCGGGTGATTTCGCGTATCACTGGCTGATTGAGATACGCCACAATTCTGATCCACCGGTGCCCGGCGCCGGCAGCGCGATTTTTTTTCACATTCGACGCGGGATGAATCGGCCAACCACCGGCTGCACGACAATGGCAGAGCAAAATCTCGTAAAGCTGGTCACCTGGCTGCGAGCGAGGCGCCGTCCTTGTTACGCACTGCTACCGGCCGCTGAATATGACCAAAAATGGCGTTCCTGGAACCTTCCTTCTCCAGAAACATTGCGCGACGGCCATTCCTCAACCTTGACTCATTGATTCCTCGGATTGTTTAGTTAGGTTCTCATCCACATGCGAAGAAGACGTCCTAATCCTGATTCGGAAGCGAACATTCGCCGCATCGACACAAAACCTCGCGCAAAGAAACAGACACATGGTTTCCAAGTCCATCTTCTTCGCCGAAACAAGGCGGTGACAAAGATGTTCAGCGACAGCCTTTACGGAGGCAAGGAAGCGGCGAGACGCGCCGCACGAAAATTCAAGAGCTCGATCATGCGCCGTTTGCCTAAGCGTAGATTTGTTGGTTTTAAGTAAACGTATCGCAGTTCGCGGAGTCGTTTTTGCGAAAGGCCCGCCAGCATTCGATAAATCCAGGCGCGAATTCTTCTGGTCGCGCCGCGACCCAGCCATCGATGACCGTGGGAGGGAAAAAAGCGCCGGTCTCAATTTCGCTTCGGTTGGGTATGGGATTGCCGCAAATTTCTCCTCGATAAAGCCAGATAAACTCGTGGTCGGTGCGTGCTCGCGCAGGAAGTTTCAGAATTTTCCTGAGAGGAACATTTATGCCTAATTCCTCTTGCAACTCGCGCCGGGCCGTTTCGTCATAGCTTTCCCCGATGCTTACATGGCCAGCAGCGCTGGAGTCCCACTTCAGAGGATGTCGATCTTTCCAACGGGAGCGTTGCTGCAAATAAACGTCGCCTGCCTGGTTGAAAATCAAGATGTGGACCGCACGATGTAGCAAGTTATTCCCATGCACATGGGAGCGCTGCGCGTAGCGTAAAATTCGATCGTTCTTATCGACGACTGGGAAGCGCTCATTTTCCATCGCTGTTCGATCTGGGCACGCAGGTGGCGCGGCGTGATTCGCCAGGCCAATCCATTGAAGCAGCGAGAGCTCTTCCGCTCGAGCTTTGGGATCGAAGTCTAAATTGCGAGCAGCGGCATCCCAATCGCTCACCTGTGCACGAAGTAATTTCTTTAACTGCTTTCTTCTCTGAGAAAAGCCGAGTCGGATCAGTTTCTGAAGCAACTCATCATCGCGTGCAGGCAGCTCAAGCCGGTTGCGAGGCAAGATTCGCACTAGCGCGGAATCGACCTCGGGTTTTGGAAAAAAAACTGTTGCTGAAACCGTGCGCAGATATTGCACGCGATGGTGCAATTGCGCATATAACGTGAGCGATCCGTAGTCACGAGTGAACGGTGAGGCTGAAAGGCGCACCGCCATCTCTTTTTGTAACATAAACAACGCCATGAAGATGGGACTTGGATATTCCAGAAACCTCAAGAGCAACGCACTCGAGATGTTGTAGGGAAGGTTACCAAGCAATTTCACTCGACGATGCGAAAAAAGAGAACGCGCATCAAACTTCAGCGCGTCGGTGTTCGTTACTTCAAGCCGCGCATGAGCGACGCGTTCGCGCAAAAAATTGGCAAGACGCGTATCTTTTTCGATGGCGAGAACTCGCGCGCCTTTCTCAAGCGCCAGTTTGGTTAGCGCGCCTAACCCGGGTCCGATCTCTACCACGTAATCGTCCGGAGTTACCTCCGCTTGATTGACAATCCAGCGTGCAAGATTTTGGTCATGCAAAAAATTTTGCCCGAGAATCTTGACCGGTGAGACCTGTATTTCTCGGAGCGTCGCCCTGATCTCTGAGAGCTTCATACAAAGGTCGTCAAACCTCCCTGGAGAGGGCAGAAACTGGTGCGTTTGTTCACAAAATCCTGTGAACAAAACCCCCCGGGACGGGCCATGTTATTCACAAGTTATTCAACGCACAGGAGGTCCATTAAGACCCGTGTGACTTGGGTGACGCATTTTTGCGGCTGGTGCGATACGTTCGCCGCGCGTCCTTCAACGAAACGCCGTCGATAAAAAATACAGTCGCGGCACGTCCAATCGCGTATGTTCCGGAGCCCGCTACCAGTCCGCCGACGACGTTTCCCCAACCGGGGAAGAATTTCAGGATCGCGCGGGCGCCTTCACGCAGAAGCATCGCTGCGCCGACGTTGGCGCCAAGAGCGCCGATAAATTCGGTCGCTGCGCGCAGGCTTCGCTCGCGCCCGCTTACATACATGATTCCGGAAATCATTGTGACCTGCAAACTCGTCAGAATCGGCAGATCGGCGAGCGGAATCGGTTGGGCGCCGACCGCTGCACAGATGGCCGTCGTGGATTTCACCAAAAGCTGCGCGACCTCGTGCTGGGCTTCACGATTTCGCGAGATCCTGATCATTTCCAGCCGAGCCTCATTCGGTAACTCGCGCGCTAGGGTCGACATGAGTCGTTGGGCGTCCGCACCGGGCAGTTCGAGGCCTCGATCAGGACCTGCGGAAATCAATCTCAATGTCTCCAGGACAGGTTCGCGTCCCACGACATTCGATCGGAGCGCTAATTGCAGCCGCGATGCAGCCAGATTGATTTGATTGGGACCGACTGTCTCTCCCACCGGCAGAATGCTGATCCCAACTATCTTCGTGCCCATTTCCGCCGTCTTATTCGAAGCAAAATATCTGACCTTTAAATCATCCAAGTCGCGCTTCTCTGATCCCTGTGCGATTCGCTCGTCGCTGATGAAAAAAATAATATCGGCAGCTTGATATTTCAGTTCGTCTTGGAGCTGACTGAGAGCCGAATCGTCAGCGCCGCGGGCGTCGAGGACCGAGATCGTTCCCCGGTCCGGCAGAGCCACATCGTACCACCGGCAAATCGGGACAGAAGCGTCGCGCGTTTCTATCACGTCGGCCGAAGCAAAGAGAGCGCCAATGATTTGCCCCATCGGCATTCCGCTTGCACCAACAAAAAGAAAACGCGGCGGCCGCTGCTGAAGAAACAATTGTTTAAGCGGTGTAAGTTCGCGCAGAACCGCTTTTTGAATTTTAGAAGGCAACTTCCCTGCAAGACGTTCAAGCCGCTCGACAATTTGGAGGAGTGATGGCGGATTCACAAATGTAGCAGTCTTTCGAGCTTCGAATTTACCTGCAGGCGACGTTCAGCGATGGAAAATACATTGTCGAACTCGAATGTTCCGCCATATAGAAATTCGCGCTTTCAATCTTAATCCGAAAATTCAAATCTTCCTTTCCCATGAGTCTAAACATCGAAATTCTTTCTCGCGCCGCGAATGAAGCACGCGGTTTGTGCATGGACGCCGTGCAGGCTTCGAAATCCGGTCACCTTGGTCTTCCGCTGGGTTGCGCCGAAATAGGCGCGGTGCTCTACGGTTACGCTCTTAAATACAATCCGGACGAACCGCGCTGGATTGGCCGCGACTATTTTGTTCTCTCGGCAGGCCACGGCAGCATGTTCCTTTACGCGTGGCTGCACTTGAGCGGCTACGATTTGCCGATATCAGAGATCAAACGTTTCCGGCAGTTGCACAGCAAAACACCTGGACATCCAGAATTTGGTGACACCCCTGGAGTGGAATGCACGACCGGCCCGCTTGGACAAGGCGTGGGTAATGCCGTCGGAATCGCCGTGGCCGCAAAAATGGCGGCGGCGCGCTTGAATACCGCCGAACACAGGATTTTTGATCAGCACATCATCTGCCTCGCTGGGGACGGCTGCATGCAGGAAGGCGTCGCGTCGGAAGCGAGCGCTTTTGCCGGGCATTTTGGTCTCGATAATTTAATCCTGATTTACGATTCGAACGCCGTGACCCTCGACGCGGCGGCAAAGGAGACGCAAAGTGAGAACACGCGCAGACGTTTCGAAGCTTACGGATTCGATGTCCAGGAAATCGATGGGGAGGACATGCAACAATTTTTGGACGCGCTAAATGTCGCGAAACAGCGCGATAACGGAAAGCCGCAGTTCATCATCGCGCACACGCTGATCGGCAAAGGGGTCCCCGAAGTCGCCGGCACGTACAAAGCGCATGGGGAAGCAGGCGCGAAATTCGTCGACGCCGCGCGCAAGGGACTCGGCTTGCCCGACGAACATTATTTCGTCTCGCAAGAGGTGCGCGATTATTTCGCCGAGCACAAAAAGAAGCTGCTGGCCGGTTACGATCGCTGGGAAAAAATTTACAGCGAGTGGCGCAAGAAAAATCCAGAGCTTGCGAAAATGCTTGATGACGGAATCGACAGGAAGGTTCCTCCCGATCTTTTATCCAGGATTCCTGAGTTTCCTGACGACGCCAAGATTGCGACGCGAAAAGCGGGCAGCGAGGCGTTGCAGCCGATCGCACTGGCGATGCCGTTACTCATGAGCGGTAGCGCCGACCTCCACGGATCGACCTTGAACTACATCAAGGACGGCGGGGATTTCACGCGTGACAATCCGAGTGGGCGAAACGTTCGTTTCGGGATTCGCGAGCATGGCATGTGCGCGATCATGAACGGCATTTCTTACCATGGACTTTTCCGCGCCTCAGGTGCGACCTTCATGGTTTTCACTGACTATTGCCGCGCGTCGATTCGGCTCGGCGCGCTCGCGCGTTTGCCGAACATTTATATTTTTACGCACGATTCGATCGGGGTCGGCGAAGATGGTCCCACGCATCAACCGGTGGAGACGGTGAGCTCTGTTCGTTTGATTCCTCACATCGATGTGATTCGTCCTGCTGATCCGGAAGAGACTGCCGGCGCGTTTGTCGCCGCTGCCCAGCGAACCGACGGTCCGACACTCATCGCGCTCACGCGCCAGGTCGTTCCAGTTTTGAACGAGATCGATGTGAAGCAGCGCCGTGAAGGAGTGCTGCGGGGCGCCTACATCGCACAGAAGGAGAAAGGCAAACTCGATCTGATTATCATGTCGTGCGGGAGCGAATTACAGCACGCGCTCGCCGCGGCCAAAGAACTCGGCAACGGTGTGCGCGTGGTTTCCATGCCATGCTTCGAGCGTTTCAATCGCCAGCCACAAAAATACCGCGAAGAAGTATTTCCTAACGAATGCCGGAAACGCGTCGCAATTGAAGCCGGTGTGACGGAAATTTGGTACCAATACGTAGGTCTCGATGGCAAGGTGGTCGGGCTACACGAATTTGGACTGAGTGCGCCCGGCGCTGAAGTGATGAAAGAGCGCGGTATCGACGCGCAGCATGTTATCGACGCGGCGAGCAGTTTGTGATTCTGGGGAGCACAGGCTGCGAGCCTGTAGTTGCCGGCAACCCTGCCGGCAACATCTTTGCACGCGCGATGTCCAAAGTTTTCCAACTGCCCGGTCTCGGCAAGCTGCCGAGACCTACAGGCTAGCAGCCTGTGCTCCCCAGAATTTCCCTAAAACGCTTCTTCCCGCTCGCTGACATTGCGCGCCCGGGTTTCAAAGCGCGTGAATTCTTTCAGGAACGTGAGTGGGATCTCGCCGACCGGACCATTGCGCTGTTTCGCGATAATAAATTCGGCTTCACCTGCTTTTTCCGCGCGCGCCTCTTCATCCTCCTCGTAGATCTCGGGCCTGACAAGTAATCCGACAAGGTCTGCGTCCTGTTCGATCGAGCCAGATTCGCGCAGATCGCTTAAGCGTGGTTTGCCGCCGGAACGTTGCTCCGGCTGTCGATTCAACTGCGCCACTACGATGATTGGAATTTTTAATTCCTTGGCTAAACCTTTGAGCCCTGCGGAAATTTCGGAGATTTCCAGCTGCCGATTGTCCTGCGCACGGCGCGATGTCGATCTGAGAAGTTGCAAATAATCGACGATGATCAGTTGGACATCCTGCTGCGCTTTGAGCCGGCGCGCCTTCGCGCGTAATTCGAGAATGGTGAGACTGGCGCTGTCGTCGATGAAGATTTTCGCTTCCGCCAACTTCGAGGCCGCGGCTGTCAGACTGGGAAAATCGCGCTCGCCCAAAAAACCATCGCGCACTTTTTGCAAATTGACTCGCGCCCGGGAGCACAGCAGACGCTGTACAAGCTGCTGGCTGCTCATTTCCAAGCTAAACACGCCGACCGACAGCTTTTCGTTTATCGCGACGTGTTCGGCGATATTCATGGCCAGCGCCGTCTTTCCCATGCTCGGCCGCGCCGCGATCACGATCATTTCCGAGGGATGCAAGCCGCTGGTCATCCGATCGAACTCGACAAAGCCGGTCGAGATCCCGGTTATCCCGCCTTTGCGCTCGTACAGCTTCTCGATCGACTCGATCGCTTCCATCACCTGGTCTTTCATCGAGAGCATCTGACCTTTGAAGCGGTCTTCGCCCACGGCGAAGATTCTCTGTTCCACTTCGTCGAGAAGATTGTTCACTTCGTCCTGCTCCTCGTAAGCCCGGCGCACGCTCTCGGTGGCGGCAGAGATGATTTCCCGGAGAATGTATTTGTCGCGAACGATGTCGAGGTAGTACTGCACGTTCGCAGCCGTTGGAACGAACGTGAACAGGTTGGTGACGAATGCCGCCCCGCCCACGCCTTCGAGTATATTCCGATCACGCAGCACTTGCGTGAACGTGATCAGGTCAATCGCCTGCCCTGCGTTCCAAAGGTCGACAAGGACGTTGTAGATCGTTTGGTGCGCCGGAACATAAAAGTATTCTTCGTTAATTTTCTCGACGCACTCCGCGATGGCTTCGCGCGGCGAGATCAGCATCGAGCCGAGCACGCCTTGTTCTGCTTCAACGCTGTGCGGGGGGGAGCGGTGAATATCCTGCGCAGAACCTGTTGGCGGATTGCGAAAAACTCTTCCGCCATTTTCAGCTGCCGAACCTCGGCCAGCGCCATTTCCCGCTGTCTTACGAGGTTTCCCAGGCTGAGAGCCTTGAGAACCCGGCATTTATTTGGTTTCTTTTCGCTTCTTGAAAAATCGACGATGTTTTTTCTCAGGTTCCTCGGCCGCAGCGCTCATCGGCTCAGTCTTTGGCTCCTCCGCGGATTTCACCTGAAAAACAAGTTGTGCTGTCACATCGTGATGCACCTTGATCGTCACTTCGTGCTCGCCCGTATCTTTGATCGGCCGCTCCAGAATAATCTTGTGTCGATCAATCTCCGCCCCGACTTCGTTTTTGAGACGATTAACGATGTCTTGCGCGGTAACCGAGCCAAATGCTTTGCCGGTTTCACCCGTTTCGAGTGTAAACAGCATTCGCGCTTTGCTAATTCGACGGGCCAGTTCTTCCGCCTCGTTCAGCTCGCGCGCTTCACGCTCGGCGCGTTTCGCCTTCAGCGTATCGAGTTGCCGCAGACTTGCCGGCGTAACTTCGTGCGCTTTGCCGTGCGGCAATAAATAATTGCGCGCGTAACCGCGACGCACTTTCACCAGGTCGGCTTCCGCGCCCAAACCAGGAACGTTCTCGGTTAAAATGATTTCAGTCTGGGGCATCGTAACAATTTTCCCGCGCCAAAAATTTTTTATCAGCGGGAGTGCGGATCACGACTATAGAACCGGTAAGAAAACTGTCAACGTCCCGAAAAAGAAATTAGTACAGCATCTCATCAGTACCGGTTCTTCTGTGGCGGCGGTCTATGAGCGTCGCAAACTTTCGAGCAAAAGACGGCGACGCTCACAGAGCGCTGCTAGAAATTGAAGACGCTTCCGCGTATTTTTTTACGTGTACCAATCGTCGTGCGTGAGAGGAAGGTTTGCCGGGCGGGATAGTTCCAACTTTGCGAGCAATGTTTGGTAAACGGCAATAGAGATCGCATGTCTCATTTATGGTGGCGTAAGCATGTCGCCCGCCGCCGGGGGGTCGGAAGCTCGCGCTACTTTAAATCATCCCGAGCTTCATGCGCCCCGCTTCGCTGATCATGTTTTGATTCCATGGCGGGTCCCAAACGAGCTGCACATCGGCTTCATCTATGCCGTCGATGGACAGAATCTTGCTCTGCGCATCGTGCGCGATCGCCGGGCCCATGCCGCAGCCCGGGGCCGTAAGCGTCATTTTCACTTCCACTTTGGTACCGCCTTCCGGTTTTTTGATCAACCGACAATCGTAAACGAGGCCAAGATCGACAATGTTCACCGGGATCTCCGGGTCGTAACATTGGCGAAGCTGGTTCCACACATCTTCTTCCGAAACCTTACCGTTTGTGGTGCTCGCAGCTTTTTGAACTGGTTGCGCCTTCGGTTTTTCTAAACCGAGAGCATCGAGATCTTTCTCGGCAATCCGCGCCAAACCCTGATACGTGGCAATGGTATAACTTCCGCCGAGACTTTGCGTGACCACGCCCTGCGTCCCAGCCGGGATTGTCGTTTTTTGCCCGCTCGGAATTTGGATTGCCTCGCAATCGCGGCTCAATGTGAATTCAGTGTTCTCGTACATGTCTCCTCTTTCTGTCATTCCGAGCGAAGTCGAGGAATCTCTCGCTATTCGAAAGGAACGAGCTTCCACTCGTCGTTCGGATGGTGCTAACTATTATGCCACAGATGAGGGAAAATGACGAATGGCTTCGACGTAAACCGTAACGCGTTGGAGCGTTAAAACGTTTTCGTCATTCGTCATTCGGATTTCGTCATTCACTTAATACACATCGCGTTTATACCGCTTTTCGCTTTTCAGTTTTTCAACGTATTCGTTGGCTTGATCGACGCTTTTGCCGCCTTGCTCCTGCACGATTTTGCGCAGGGTCGCATCCACATCCTTCGCCATTCGGCGCGCGTCGCCGCACACAAAAAAGTGCGCCCCCTGGGCGTCGAGCCATTTCCAGATCTCAGCGGCGTTTTCCATCAGGCGGTGTTGCACATAGATTTTCTGAGGTTGATCGCGTGACCAGGCGCAATCGAGTCGGGTCAAAATTCCCTCTTTCTTAAATGCCTCAAATTCGTCACCGTAGGCAAAATCGCAGTGCTCGTGCTGCGACCCGAAGAAGAGCCAGTTTTTTCCTTTTGCCCCGGCCCCCTTTCGTTCCTGCAAATACGCGCGGAACGGCGCGACTCCCGTCCCAGGGCCGATCATGATGATGGGTGTGTCTGGATTTTCCGGGAGATGAAAGTGTTTTGCCACACTGGGGAAAACCGGAACGGGCACGTCGTTGGCCCGTTCGGCAAGAAAAGACGAGGCCACTCCTTTGCGTAAGCGGCCATGACTTTCGTAGCGGATCACGTCCACGATGAAGTGCACTTGCTCGGGATAGGCCCTCAGGCTGGAAGCGACTGAATAAAGCCGCGGCTGCAATTTCGTAAGCAACCCAACAAATTCTTGCGGGCTAAACTTTGCCGACGGGTGCTCACTCAAAAAATCAATCACTTCCATTCCCCAAAGATATCGATCTAAATCTTCTTTGCGTTTCGGCTGCAGCAGATCTTTCAGCAGCGTCGAAGAGTTTGCGCGTGCTGTGATCGCTTTCAAAAACTTGGGCGTCGGCTGCGTGATCCCGTAATCGCGCAGCAGCGCTTCGCGAAATGTCGTTGGCGGTCCTTTTGGCCGCGGCACTTGTTCGTCGCCGGTCGCACCCAGCGCGCGAATGATTTCATCGACCAGCTGCGGATCGTTCATGGCATAAACGGCCAGAGAATCTCCGACCTCGAAGCTCAACCCCCAGCCGCTCAGGTCAATTTCAAGATGGCGCGTGTCTTTTGCCGATTCCGACCCGCTCAGCCGGCGATTGACAACGAGTTTGCCCGGAAATGGATTCGCTCGCGAGTAGGGTGGAGCAGCGACAGTAGTGGTAGCTTCAGCATGCATAGAGCAAACTAACGTCATCCGCCAAACACGCCAAATGACGCAAAAACTTCAGAAGGAGATCGCCTCTTCGGATTCCGGTTTGGGCCGTGTCTTTGCGATGCGCTCGTATTGCACCTTAGGGTAATGGCCAAAGTTGACGAGAAGGCCAAGCTCAAACCTGGCGGCTTTCAGGTAATTGAGAACTTGAGCTCGATGCTCGTCAGTGAGTGGCGGCCTTCAGTTCGACGATTATATTGCCGTAGCAGACAAAATCTGGGAAATATTTTTGGTTGAGAATTCTCTCTCGATACTCCAGGGACAATCCCGGCTGCGCGATTGCTGGAATCCGGCAAAGCTCGAATTCAATGCCGAGACATTCCTGGTACACGGGCTCGTAAAAGCCGCAGCCCTTGTCTTTGTAAACTTCGAAGCAGGCACCAATAATGGCATAACATTCGTCCTTGAAGATGAAGTCTGGCACTAATTTTTTTGGCGTCATTTGGCGTGTTTGGCGGACTATGTGCCAGAGGTTTTGGGTTTCTAGCGGGTCATTACCGAGGGCGGGTTTTATCCTGCCAACCCCTATGTTCGCAAGCTTATTCACGGTCTCGTCGGCGTGCCTGGCCGTCCCGGCCTGTCCTTCCGAAGATGATTTCTATCCGTCATTTCCAATTGCGAGCGTGGGACAAACGTCCATAGCGCTCTCTGCGGCGGCCAGTTCCTCTGGCGTTTCGGGTTGTTTAGAGAAATGAACAGCGGTTTCGTCACGGTTATACGTCAAAAGATTCGGCGCTTCTTCGAGACAGAGACGACACAACGCGCAGCTCGTATCCACGTACCACTGTCCGGGCGCGTTCTCCGGCTGTTTGCTCAGTTTGTCTGCCATGCTTTGAAATAAACGCATGGCGCCGAGAAAGTCTCTCTGATTTGCTTCTTGGCCGACAATTCCGGCTTTCAGGCACAAGGACCACGGCGCCGTTGCGCCCGACGGGACGAGGAGCTCATACTGCGATCCACAATTCACGGATCACAATTCACCGGCAATTTTTCGTCTGCCGCGCTGATGCCGAATATTTTTAACACTCGGCCATGGTGTCGCCTCGCTTAAGTGGGAATCAACGGCTAAGCCGCACAATCCTCCCTTCGGGCACAAACGCGGTGCCGTCGGCTACGAACACCACATTGTTGGGACCGACAGCCACGTCAGCGGTGAAAGAGAGCGCACCACCGGTCAGAAATGTGTGGGTACTGGGACTGTTGAACGGGATCTTAATAACGTCGCCTTCCGGATTGTCGAAGTCGTTAAGAATGTCCGGGTTGGTAAACAGCTGCGAGGCATAGAAGTTACCATCACGGCCGAAGGTGCAACCGTTGATAGGCCATAACTCGGACGCCCACACTGTCATGGGGGTGTTCCATGGTTCCTCAAGGTTAGCGTCCGCCGGGTTTAGTCGATAGACCTTGGCCGATGGCCCTAGGAAAAAGCTGTCCACTAAGGCCAACGTCCCAATGTAAAGGAAACCATCCGGGCCCTGGCAGGCGCACGTGGGGGTCGAATCGGCGAAGGTCTCGTTAGGAAAGAACGCCAGAACCCTTATCGAACCGTCGGGCATCACCTCGTTGAGTGTGTTCGCCCCGGCATCGACAATGTAGATGTGGTCGGGAACGACCAGAACGTCGTAAGGATTCGCGTCGGGAAAGTCCCCAAACGGTACCAGGTCGGTGTGTTCGGCTGTCCATTCGTAATCAAAGGAACCCACATTGACGAGGGTCTCGACCTGATTGCGATGGTCCACTCGAAGGAGATTGCCGAAGGTAGGGTCACCCGTCTGCTGAGGATCAACTGCCATTATGGCGTAGAGGCCGAAATTCCTGCCGTTGCCAAGGATCGAGAGTCCACTGACACCGAGAAACTCGCCTTCTTCGGGATCGCCAACGTTGGGGAGACCGGTAACGATTGTCCGAACGTTCGGCCGAACTCCCACCGGATTCAGGATTTCGATAATCGAGCCGTCAACGGTCTCGTCGCCTGTCTGAGCCACAAAGAGTTGACCGCCGGGGCCAAATGCCAGCCCACGCGGGCTATGCAGCCCGCCAACGACCTTCGTTACCGTGCTCTGAGCGATTGCAGATGCAGCCAACCCGGCCGCGAGCACCATCACAATGATCGCTCCGCCGAGGTGGGATTTAGTCACGCGCATCGCCGGTTTTAGAGCGAGCGCAACAAAAGCTCTGCGCAGGTGTCGTTTAATGTTTGGTTTGTTCATGATTTGATTTCCTTTTCTTCTTTTGGCCTTCTTTGACTCCTTGTTTTGAGCGGCCAGTTCCAGCCCTTCACTGAGGTACTAGAGAAAATCCAGCGCGAGGTTACGCGGAAAATGTAGAAAACCTGAGGGCCGCGGATGACATGGACGAGGTACAAACGACAAAGAACAGAAGCCAAGGAAGAAAACGAAGGGGGAACAGCTTACGGGGAAACGAACTTTGTTCCCTTCGCAGACTTCTATTACGATTGTTATCCGACGAACGGGGCCCCGGCCGGCGTCCTAAACAAAAAGCCGCCACGTTCTGACGCGTGACGGCTGATTGCGAACTGCGGCGCTTAGCTTATCGAGTTATGGGGTCAACTGAATCTGGCCGGTATAGGTGCCAGTGACGTAATAGCCGTCGCCCTCGCACGGGTTGGGATCAGGAGCGTTACCATAAAGCGTTCCCTGCCCGTGAATACCGGCAACCGGATCATCAAACCACCAGTATCCATATCCTGTGAGGTCTGGAGCGATTTGGGCTTGGTAACTCATGACCGCCGCCGCGCTGGCAGTTCTTCCCAGAACTGAACCCGCGAAGGTTCCGCTGCCGTGGAAATATATACGGAGCAACTAACACCGCCGTCGGCAAGCCGAACTACATCGTGCTCGGGATTCTCCGGGGTGATGTATAACGTCCCGACCAGATCGCCGTAGAATATCTGGTTCTGGTAGACGTCGATGGTTAAGTTCCGACCGGCGATGTGGAGGCTATCCCAAATGTTGTGCGCGCAAACAGTGAACGTTCCGCTTACCGGTGCCGGCTGATCAGCCTGAGCCTTCGGCAGCGTGAATAACGCGCCGACAATTGCGAGCGCAAAGAAAGCTCTGCGTAGCTGTTGTTTAATGTTTTGTTTGTTCATAAATTTAATTTCCTTTCCTTGTTTTGGCCTTCGTTGACTTCTTGTTATTGAGAAGTCATTTCTGGCCTTTCACTGATGTACTAGAGAAAATTCGGTGCTAGGTTACGCGGAAAGTTTGGATTTTTCTGGAACCGCGGATTGCGCGGATGTCACGGATACGAGGAAATTAAAGGCAGGAAAGGAAGCGAGGCTATAAATAAAGCCCATGGGCGTCTGAGATGCCATCGCTCAGGCCGCTACCTTCTCAAGCGCACTGACCGCGCGTTGAATCTCTCGCACCTGACCGTATGGAACCGCCTCAGCAATCTTAGCCGCTGTCTCAATTAGTCGCGTTCAGGCTGCGGAAACAGACCTCACGCTTCGATTTGAGCAGTATTAGCACGAGAGGCGGCCAGCGCCGCACACTGACCCCGATAGCTATTAATTTGTAAAAGCATCGTATGGCCGCAAAAAGGGCGCCGGTGAGTAGTCAACAAATGCTGGGGCCATTGGTACTCCCACTGGAGGTGCAATCTCGGAACACAGGTAACAGTAATACAGAACGTTATACATAGCTCCGAGCGTATTAGCAGCAGTATTGAGATCTTCGGGATCCAGGTTCTGCAAGGTTCCGGTATCTAATCGCCGAATCAGCGCCTGTAGAGCCGCAATCGTTTCTGCTTCTGTGAAATTGCCGTGCCCTGCCCGATGCACAAACAGTTGCCGCAGTAGAGCGCTATTGCCCGCCCTAGCGACAACGTCCGCATAGGCTTGCTCATTTTCCACCATGACGATCTCGTCATCGGTGGTGTGCAATGTCAGCACTGGCACTTGGATCTGCCCGTTGAAGATAATGTTTTGGCTCAGGTAATCGAGTGCCACGGAATCCGCCGCGATGCGCGGTGCATTATTCAAGGTGTCGAGATCCGCATCCAGATTTAAGCCGGCCTGCTCGTACAGCGCCTGCACTTCGGCGTAGTCGATGGAAAGTGCGAGTTGTTCCCTATAATCAACATCCGTGTTCCATGAGGGATTTCCACCCGCGCGTGCTTCCAATTCCGCCCGGATATGAAAGAAAGGCAAAAAGACGATCCCTTGCTGAAACCCAAGAAACTGGTTTGCTTCCTGGGTTGCATAATCTGTCGGAGCTGGTTCCGGTGTGGGCACATAGCCCAAACCGGAAGCATCAAAAGGCTCGATCCACCCGGGCAAATCCATCAGAGCGGCCACCAGGGCGATGCGTGCCCTTCCTTCGGGGGTGGCTTGCGCGGCGGTGAGGACTTCTTGCGCAAGCGAGAAATTCGCGTCTGGGTCGCTGATATCGACGATCTGCAATCCCGACCCCGGAGCAAGCAGGGTCTTAAACGCGAACGCAGCGTCCAGAAACTGGTTCATGAAGCCCACGCTCCCTGCCACTGGACCGCACATCTGCAGCGCGCCCGAGAAGCGTTCAGGGTATCTCTGTAGCAGGCCAGCGCTGATGAGGCCGCCCAAAGAGTGGCCCCATGCAATCGTCCGAGCTGGCGACCCAATCAGAGTATTGAACGTGTCGAGCACCTCAATCTGCTCAGAGAACGCCTCGGCAACTCGCCAGCCGATCGACGCAGAGGAACCTGCCAAGGCATAACCATGGGTTAACAGATAGAAGCGCAGGAGAGGGTCTCCCCCACCGATGCTTCCAGTAACGAAAGCAGGTAACGGAGTAAACTGGTAGCCCTGGGTGTACAGAAGCAGCGTTCCGTTCCAGTTTTGCGGAACCTCAATCAGGTAGGTTGCACCATCGGAGAGGTTTCCCGAATACGTCCTGACGCCCCCTAATGTTGTGCCGTGCCTGGGTGTTCAATTGCGTCGACAGCAGTACGACACCAATCAGCAAAGTAAGAGTGAGCAGTGCCCCTTGAACGATTTTTGTTTTCATAGAGGTTGGGTTTTGTTTTGGCCTTCCTTGGCTCCTCGTTGTTGAGCGGCCAGTTCCAGCCCTTCACTGAGGTACTAGAGAAAATCCGGCGCCAGGTTACGCGGAAAGTTCGTTTCGCCACGTTGAATCGTTAAAGCGTTAAACCGTTGAAGCGGCGACACGAGCGAACCGCGGTTACAGATTTCGCGGATCGGGCATGGCAGAGTTTGGCAAACAGCGGCCATGCATGTTAATCTGCCGCATGGAGAGAAACACGCTGTTGAAGACCATCCGTTCCGCGCTGGAAGGGATGTACGGCCGGCGCTTGCGTGGCGTTTTGTTGTACGGCTCGGAAGCGCGGGGAGAAGCGTGCGCCGATAGCGATATTGATGTGCTGGTGCTTCTGGACAGGGTCAGCGACTACGGCGAGGAAGTCCAACGTTGTCTCGATGTTCTGTATCCGCTTTCGTTGAAGCTGGAGCGCAGCATCAGCCCAACACCTGTAGCGGCCGAGGAGTATGAAACACTAGACTGCCCGTTGTACCGCCGCGTCCATCGGGAAGGCATCGCGGCGTGAAAGAGTTTGCGCGTCGTGAGAAACAACGGGCCAGCCGTGCATTGCAGACCGCCGCGATGTTGGTCACCACCGATCCTGAGTCAGCGGTGTCACGTGCCTATTATGCGGCCTTTCACGCGGTCACAGCGGTATTCGCTCTGCACGGGCGGAGCTTTACCAAGCACTCCACCTTGCGCGCTGCGGTTCACAAGGATCTGGTCAAAACCGGTGAATGGTCGGTTGAGTTGGGGAAAGACTACGATCTCGTGATATCCCTCCGCCAAACCGGCGACTACGGTGGAATTGCGTATGTGAGCGAAGAGAATGCTCGCCGTGCCGTGGAGGCGGCGCAACGCATCATCGCCGCCTGTCAGGAAAAGCTTTCCAGTCTAGATTGATTTGGCGGTCACTCCCGTCACGCGCAGGCAAAGAATAAACTTTGTTTTCTTTGTTGCCTTCTGTTCGAGAGAACGTCCGAAGCACGTCCGAATCCGTGTTATCCGTGCAATTCGTGGTTAATCTTCTTTCGGCGCGATGGAGGCTAGGATTCTTTCGAAGCGTTCGTCGCCGCGGAGCCGATCCCATGAGGGATCGAGACGGAGTTCGCCGTAATGCGCGCCAGCCGGGATTTTAGTCAGCGTTTCGAGTTGCTCGATTGCGAGGTCGCGCTCTCCAGTCCAGGCACAGATCACCGCAAAAAATAAAGCACACCCGCGCGATGTCTGCGCGAAATTTGGCCGCCTGTTACGCGGCAAAATGGCATAGCCGCGTTGAAGCGTTGAAGCGGAGCTACCGCCGATTGCATGGATATTATAGATCCAGCAGTAATGCCGGATTGGCTTGCAAGTTACCGCAGAAGTCTGTGTAATCGCGTTCGTCGGATCCGTTTGGGTCTGAAATGAAGGCCCGACTTAAGCGAGGCTATGTTTGCGCTGCTCTCATGGCGGCAGTGGGATGTTTTGTAATTTTCGCGGCAAATGGGTCCGCTCAGCAGGCGGCAGCAACGGGCGTTGCAGAAGTCGAGCGGGTGATTGTAACCGGCTCACATATTCCCACAGCAGAAGAGACTGGGCCGAACCCGGTGGACACGTATCGACCAGCAGACATCGAGAAATTAGGCGTTCGCAACGCAACGGATTTGCTCAACAGATTGCCGCAGGAAATGGGCGCGACCCTGAACCAGAACACCTCCAATATCCCAATCGGTATCGGTGACGGTACCGTGCAAGTTAACCTGCGCGGCTTGATGCCCAGAGAAACTTTGGTTCTCATCGATGGAAAGCGCGTCGCGGGGGCCTCGCTGAGCGGGAATGGCGCCATTGACATCAACCTGATTCCCTTCTCGATGATCGATCACATCGACATCTTGAAGGATGGCGCCTCAGCTGTTTATGGCGCGGACGCGGTGGCCGGTGTGTTCAACATCTTTTTAGTGCACAAATTCCGTGGGGTTGAGATCGGTGGCAGTTATGGGAACACAAACCTTGGTGCGTCCAATGACATGGGCGAGTGGGAGGGATGGCTCAAAGCCGGCACGGGAGATGACAAGACCGATATCGTGATCATTGCCGATTTCTACAATCGGGCGGCCGTCTACAGCCGGGACCGTTACCTTAGCAGTAACGCGGAGCTGGGTCTGCTTTTCGGAGGCTTTGATAACCGCAGCTCGAATTTCCCTGGCCGCGTTCAAGGCTTCCGCTTAATACCGAAATTGTTTTTTAGCGCGAACTCGCCGCCGCCACACTCAGCGCCAAACGCCGCGACATCTCCATTCTATGTGAATCCCTTCGCCGTTGCTACTTACCCGGATGGGAACTTCTTTGCCTACAACTTTGCGGCTGTTACGCCAGCCATTCCGGCGGCGGACAGTCAAAGCTACTATGGCTCTCTCACACGCGATATTTGCAACAAATACCTGGTGTTGTTTGCCGACTTTAAATATACCCGGTCATTCTTCGATTCTGCGCTGGCGGCTGCTCCCTTTACGCCCGATCCGTTCAGGGACGCTGCCGGCATTCCATTTAGTCCTCAGGGCATCAGTGTGCCAATTCAGAACGCGTTTAATCCCTTCACGGTGGCAGACGCGACCTTGCCGGATGGCACGCCGGTAACCACCGGCGTTCGCTTTCGCGCTTTCAACGATACCACTGTTAGAACATTTAAGCCGACGTATACCGATATGCTATTCGATGCAGGACTTCGCGGCGAGCTGGGAGAATTTGGCAACTACTTCAAGACATGGAACTGGGAAACCGGTTTTCGTTATTCCCGGAATGATGTGTCCGTGCTTGGTGGGGGCAACGTCAGCGCACCCGGCTTACGCGATGCTCTCCTGGATACGGATCCGGCGACGGCCTTTAATCCGTTTTTGGGAACATCCGATCGCAATACCCAGGCGGTGATAAGCAGGGTCTATGTTACCCAGCACGAAACGGCCACCTTTGAGTTGCCCTTAGGGTATTTTACTCTTAACGGCGATGCGTTTAATCTTCCAGCTGGTCCAGCCTCATTTGCTCTCGGTCTTGAGTACCGTGGGGAGCGCTGGAGGGACGATCCTGACTCGCTAACTACTACGTTTAACACCGTCGGTGGCGGTAACTTCGAGGCCTCACGGGTGAACCGGGATGTTTGGTCCACCTATCAGGAGGTGCGGATTCCAGTCACCAGCCCGACGTGGAATTTCTCAGGCGCTTACAGCCTTGAGTTCGACATTGCCGAACGCGAGGAGTGGTACAGCCAGAACAGCTCTCCGACCTCGAGCTCGAAGGCGGCACACTCCAGGTATAACGCACAGAAGCCGAAGTTCTCCGCCCGCTGGCAGCCCCTTGACCCCAAGTGGATCGGTGCGCTAACCTTGCGCGGCACCTATAGCGAAGCGTTTCATGCGCCGACAGTAATAGAATTGTCGCCAGCAGGGGGTGAGATCTTCGCGGAGATCCATGATCCAAAGCATTTGACCCCCGAGAACAATGTTGAAGTGCTAATTGGCGGAAACCCGCTCCTGTTGCCGGAGACCGCCTATGAATGGTCTTACGGAGCGGTTTACAGTCCGAACTGGATCAAAGGCCTTACTGTGAGCGCAGACTGGTGGCATATCGACCTTCGAAATGCCGGAGGCGACGTTGGCCCACAATTCATTATCGATCATGAGAGCGAGTTCCCAGGGTTTGTTATTCGTGATGAGACTGGCGCGATCAAGCGCGTGTTGGATAGGACGCTAAATATTTCTGAAGCCATTGTGGAAGGTCTCGACTATGAAGCGATCTATAGCTTGGATTCTGGGATTTTTAGTCGCGGCGATTTTGGCAGGCTTACATGTACCGTAAACGGCACCTACCTTTCCCGGTTTGAATTTCAGGGTCAACCAAACAGCAGACGAATTGGTCTCTCGGGTCAGTTTAATTCGGCCGGCACGTTTACCGGCTCGCTGCCACATAACCGATTATTTGTTAGTGCGTTTTATGATGGCCCGGCTAATACCTGGCTCGCTGGTTTCGATATTGGTGCCACGGTTCACATAACCGGCCAATACGAAGATGACAATATCCTTCTGACGGGAGCGAAGACAGAAAGCTTTCCCATCAAGGGGCAAACGCCTAGAACGCAAGGCAAATTTATATCTGACGAGAACGGCAACCCTGTCCGAAATCCCAATGCTGGCTTGGAGTCTCCGTTTGCGCGCAAAGTCGCGGCGTGGGTTACGCTCGACCTGATCGCGTCTTACACGTTTAATTTGCCGACGACGACCGCTGCGCAGGTGCCTGGCCTCGCCAAGGATGGCGGTAAAAACGTGAAGACGACGGATGGCAAGGAGAAGAACATCCTGCCCATTTCGACTGCCGAGTACAATCCCTGTGGATGGCGCGCCTGGCTCAACGGCACGACGCTTACCCTTGGAATGCAGAACGTGTTCGATGAAGATCCGCCATTTGTGGCTGGCGCGTTCGAAAACAACTTCGACGAATCGCTTGCCGATATCAAAGGTCGGTTTTGGTATGTCCAGCTAAAGAAGAGATTCTGAGTGGGCAGTCCTATTTGGAAACCGTCTCTTTTGGCGCAAGGGAGGCGACGATTTTTTCGAAGCGTTCGTCGCCGCGGAGCGAATCCCAATTCGGATCGAGGCGGAGATCGCCGTAAGATGCTCCAGCCGGGATTTTAGCGAGAGTTTCCAGTTGCTCAAAAGCCAGATCGCGTTCGCCGGTCCAGGCGCAGATCACCGCAAAAAAGTAAAGAACGCCCGCGCCATCAACAGCGTTTTTTGCTACAGGGGTAAGCTCGAGTGCGTGCCTACCTTCGCGCAGCGCCTGCTCTCTTAGTCCGCATCCGGCATAAACCAATCCCAGAGTGGCATGAGTGCCGCCGTGACTTGGATCCTCGGACTCTGCTTTCTCCGCTTCTGGACGCGCAGCGGCAAACGCGTCGTGCGCAGCAGCCGTGTCCCCTTTAGCGTGAGCGATCACGCCCTGCGCGATAGCACGGCCAAAGTAAATCGACGGTTTTATTTCTCCAAACACACGATCGGTAAGTAATGCCAAAGCACGATCAGCCGCAGCGAAGTCGCGCTCGTACAATGCGAGAACAAACAGACCAGGCACCCGAATTCCAGCCGACGCTGGTTCTTCGCGGAGAATGTTTTCAATGACCGCATACAACGGTCGAGTATCGGCTCGTTCGTCCAAGTCGATCCAAGCACCCAGTAGTCGCGCATCAACGTCGTTTGGTTTGAGCGCAGCGACGCGCTCTAAAACTTCTCTCGCCTGCTTATAGGCGCGCATCATTCGATAGGTCACTGCGAGCGCGTACAAATGTTGGTCGTTTCGCGGATCCAATTCACTAGCACGCTCGAAATTGCGCACTGAATCGCGCCAACGTCCTTGTCTTCGATCAATCTCCCCGCTTAACTGGAAAACTCGCGCATCATTCGGCAAGGTGCGGGCAGCAATAGCCAGCTCGTCGCGAGCGTCATCGTAATTCAGGTAACCCCGATAAAGATGCTTAGCCAAAACTAGATGCGCCTCGTCAGAATTTGGTTTGAGACGAAAAGCGGAATTTATTGCATCGTTCGCCAAGGCCAGGCGGCTGGCGATGTGATCGAACCCATGAAAGTAGAGCGCGTCGTGCACCTGGGCCAACCTGCAATAGGCGAGAAGGAAAGAAGGATCGCGTGCGATCGCCTGGTTGAGTAAATCTACAGCTTTTCGAAGACGATCCCCATCCCGCTCTTGATTTGGAGGGTCGGCTGCGTCAGCTAGCGCCGTCGCGCGGACGTAAAGGTCGTAAGCAACAAGATCGTTAGTCGGCCTCTCTTGGATTGCAGCTTTTTGGGCAGCTGAGACCTTGGCTTGAAGCTGGTCTGCGATCTTTTGCGCAATCTCACTCTGGATTGCGAAAACATCATTCACGTTCCGATCGTATTGCTCTGCCCAAACGTGGGTGTCAGTGCGCGTATCAATCAATTGAGCGTTCACGCGCACTTTGCTGCCGGCCCGTTGAACACTGCCTTCGAGAACATGAGACACGCGAAGCGCGTTCCCAATCTGACGAGTGTTCCGCACGCCACGGTACGGCATGACGCTCGTGCGGCTAATGACCTTCAGGTCTCCGATTTTCGCCAACTTGGTCAAAATGTCGTTCTGAACACCATCGGCAAAGAACGGGTTCTCTTTGTCTTGGCTTAAATTTTCGAATGGAAGCACGGCGATTCCGGTTATGGGCGGACGCCGAACTAATTCGCTCTTCCAAACGATCACACCTGCGCCTACTGCCACCGCGACTAACGATGCTATTAGCCCCGCAGTAGTTGGATTCCGCCACAACCATTTGCGGCCATGCGTGAAAACTCCGCTGCGTTTCGCCCGAATTGGTTCGTGTTTTAGCCAGTGTTCAAGATCTTCGGCTAGGGCGAGAGCGGAAGAATAACGGCGCTGTGGATCTTTCTCGAGGCATTTCAAGCAAATCGTTGCAAGGTCGCGATCTATTTTCGGATTCCATAGACGCGGTTGTCGCGGCTCGGTGTCTAACACCAGCCGGAAAGTTTCAAAGGTTGTTCCCCCAGCAAAAGGCGGATGGCCAGTGAGCAATTGGTAAAATACGGCGCCAAGCCCGTAAACATCGGTCGCTCTGCTGACGCGCGCGTTATTACCAACAGCTTGTTCCGGCGCCATGTAACTGGGCGTGCCCAAAACTTCCATCGTGCGCGTGACCGTGCTCTCTGTCTCCACTAGTCGGGCAAGACCAAAATCGGTAAGATGCGGTTCGCCGTTTCTATCAAGTAAAACATTTCCCGGCTTGATGTCTCGATGCAGGATGCCGTGCTCGTGCGCGTGATGAACTGTGCGCGCCAGTTTGGCGATGAGTTCCGCCGCGGTGCGAGCCGAAATCGGCTGACGCTTGGTCACTTCATCGAGTTGTCCGCCGTCGATGAACTTCATGCTGAAATAGCAGGAACCCTCGCGTTCCCCCACTTCGTAAATGGGAACGATGCATGGATGATCCAGGTTAGCGGCCGCTTCGGCTTCCCGACGAAAGCGCTTTAGATGCGCCTCCGTCGCCCATTGGCCAAGGCCAATGACTTTTAGCGCGATTGTTCGGTTGAGACTTTTCTGGCGCGCGCGATAAACAACGCCCTGACCGCCCCGACCGATTTCCTCGAGTAGTTCGTAATCCCCGAAATCCATTAGCACGTCCGCAGCATGTGCACGGGCGTTATCGCCCGGCAGTGATGTTGACTCCTTGTCCCCACTTTCGCCGGCGAGCGGGCCAAGGCCTGTCTCTAAAACGCATGCCGGGCACAATCCTTTCGGCGCGTCACTGAAGATTTTCTCCCCGCAGTTTTCGCAGACTTTGCTCGCGGTCTTCATCCTGCGCGCAACACGGAAATCAAATGTCGCAGTTCATCCTCAACGTCGCCGGGCTGTGCCACAGTGTGGGCGATTTCCTCGCACAATAGCACCCTATAGCGCTGGCGAAATCGATGAAACGCGTGCTTCACCGCGTTCTCAGTCATGCCCATTTCGACGCCGATCTCAGCTTGTCTTGGCCGCCCGTGTTCGCCAACGAGGAATTCCTTCAAACGCTCGAACAATTGCCCGTTATTCGCGGCTCGGTACTCGGACTCCAATCGAGTGAGCACTTGTTCCAGCACTGCCAACGCCCAGCGACGCTCGAAGAGGCGGTCGGCGCTCAATGTTTCTGTCAGCTCAAACTCAGTGATCTCCGAATCGGTTAGTTCATCCAGGCGAATATGAGGACCGCTCTCGTACCGCTTAACTCCGCTGGCGCGGTGCCGCTCGCTAGCCAGAAAACGTTTTAGCGATACGAGCAGATAAGAACGCAAACGTCCCTTTTCGCGCCGGACAGCGTTCAAATTTCTGTGTTCCAGCAGGCCCGCAAAAAATTCCTGGATCAGATCTTGCGCTTCTTCTCGTGTAAGGCCTTGCCGCCGGGCAAATCCGTAGAGAGGTCGCCAATAAGTGCGGCAAAGTATTTCAAGTGCTTTCTGCGCTGCGGGCGATTCGGCTTGCGCCTCCAATACTACGCTCCAATGAGTGGTGGTGAATGCCATCGCATCCCCATTGGCGCTTGGGAGAGCGGATGAACCATTCATGAACCGGTGCTCCGGGACTTCGTAGGCTTCTCCCTACGAACGACTGCGTCGGCATTCTGCCCAAAAAAGCGCGAAAGAAGCAAGCCATTTCACGTAAAAGACGACACTGGTACAGAAAGCTTTCCCGGCGGCAAAGCACGTATTGCGTTTATATGCAGGCGCCGCTAACCGCTCATACTTTTGGTTTTCCCTGGCGATCCCTTGGTGCGGTCTCGTTTCCTCGGCGCTTCCGATGCAAGCGCGACCGCGAAATCGACCTGCCGCTTGAATGCATCGACACGTACGACGAAGACGCGCACTTCATCGCCGATGCTGAATCGCGTGCGCGATCTTCGGCCAATCAGTCGCCGTTGTGCTGGCTCGAATAAATAAAAGTCGTCGGTCAGCGACGAAACATGGACGAGACCGGTGATAAGCACATCCGGCAATTCAACCACGAGACCATAGTTGCGTACATCGACAATTGCGGCGCGAAAGACCTGAGGATTGCGCTGGTCGAGCTGCCGTTGGAAAAACTCAAGCTTCTTCATCCGAACGGATTCGATTTCGGCATCGGCCGCTATGCGCTCGGTTGTCGAAATATGCTCTGCGATCGATGCGACCTGGCTCATGTCGATCCGCTGGCCGCGCTTCCCATCGTGTTGTGCGAGCGCACGATGCACGACCAGATCGGCATAACGCCGAATGGGACTGGTGAAATGCAAGTAGTTCGGCTTGGCCAGTCCATAATGACCAAGCGGCTGCGAAAAGTAGCGCGCACGTTTCAAACTTTTCAGCAAACCGATTTTGAGCGCTTGCTCTTCGGGTTTTCCACGAATCGCGGCAAGCAGACGTTGTATCTCACCGCGATGCGTCAGATCGCCGACCTTGTAGTTAAAACTCAGCACGAACTCGCGATACTCCGCCAGTTTGTCCGGATCAGGGTCTTCGTGGACGCGATAGATTGTGGGAACGGCGCGGTTCTTCAGCTCGCGCGCGACTGCCTCGTTCGCGGCCAGCATGAATTCCTCGATCAACTGATGCGATTCATCATTCTCGACGCGCTCGAGGCGCACTGGTTTGCCAGCTTCATCCAGCCATACTTTTACGTCCGGAAAATCGAGATCGAGTGATCCATGCTCGAATCTCTTTCGCCGCAATAGCGAGGCAAGTTCCCAGGCAACGTGCAGTTGCTCACCCACTGGATCGCGAGGCGCTGACTTTAAGATCGCGTAGGCCTGCTTGTAAGTCAGACGGTGTGCGCTGCGAATCACACTACGGGCGAAGCGCGCTCTTTTCGCGACTCCATTCTTGTCAAAATGAATAAACACCGAATGGGTGAGCCGATCGACTCCCGGATGAAGACTGCACACGCCATTGCTCAAGCGCTCCGGCAACATCGGGACCACGCGGTCCGGGAGATAAACGCTGTTTCCGCGGTGGCGCGCTTCTCGATCCAGCGCGCCGCCGGGCTCTACGTAAGCGGCAACATCGGCAATGTGCACGCCAAGATCCCAGCCGCCGTTGGCGATCTTCTCGACATGAATAGCGTCGTCGAAATCACGCGCATCATCGGGATCGATGGTGACGATAAATTCATTGCGCAGATCTTCGCGCCCATCGAGTTGGCGCGCGTCGATTTTTTCGGAAATCCCGTTCGCTTGTTGCAAAACATCTCTCGGAAATTCCGTCGGCAAACGGTATTTCCGGATGATCGACAGCATATCGACGCCCGGCGCCGATGCGGGCCCGAGCACTTCGATGATTTCGCCCTCTGGATTGACGTGGCGCGATTCCCAAGCCTCGAGACGAACCACAACTTTATCGCCCACTTTGGCGGCGGTCTGGTTGACCCGCCGATCCCCAGCAGGTTGGACATACACGTCGTGCACAAGACGCGGATCATCGGGAACAACATAATAAAAATTGCGCGAATGTTGCAGTGTTCCGACGATCGTATCGTGTGCGCGTTCTAAAATTCGAATCACGCGTCCCTCGTGTCGTCCTTTGATACGTCCGTAGGGCGCATCCCGCGAGATGCGAGCAACCACGCGGTCGCCGTGCATGGCTGTTCCCGTGTTTTCCGCCGCGATGAAAATGTCCGGCTCGCCCGGTTTTTCGCTGATCAGAAATCCGTATCCGGCCTGATGAATGTGGAGCTTGCCAGTGACCAGGTCAGCCGCAGGCGGCAGGACGTAGCGATTTTTTCGGATCCGCGCGATCTCGCCCGCGCGCTCGAGGTCGCGCAGCGCCTGGTTCAAACCCATGCGCACGCCGCTCTTTCGGCCGAGCGCTTTCGCCAGTTCGCTCTTGTCCAGCGGCCGATAATCGGCCGACCCAAGAAGCGCGAGAATTTGTTCGTGAATCTTACGTCCGTTTGGAGTCATCGCAGCGAAACAATGTCGTTGAGTTATGCTCGATGTAACGCGATTTCAACCGGAGGTCGAATAGTGCCAAAAGCGATTATGGCTGGCGCATTTGCGATTGCACTGGCAGCAATCGCTTCATTTGCCGCAGGAGGAGCCAAGATGAAGATTACAAGTTCTGTTTTTCAAGAAGGTGCAAATATTCCATCAAAATTTACATGTGACGGCGCGGATACCAGCCCGCCTTTGCAGATCGCGGATATTCCTTCCGGAGCGAAAAGCCTTGCCCTGATCGTGGATGATCCGGATGCCCCGAACGGGTTGTTCACGCATTGGACTGTTTGGAATATCTCTCCGCAAACCAGCAGCATTCAGGAAGGAAGTGCGCCAAAAGGCGTTCACGGTACGAATGACTTCGGCAAATCGGGTTACGGCGGACCGTGTCCGCCCTCAGGGACGCATCGTTATTACTTCAAGATTTTTGCGCTCGACCGCGAGCTGGATTTGCCGATCGGCGCGAAACGGGGCCAGCTCGACGCGGCGATGAAGGGTCACGTTGTCGCGCAGGGAGAATTGATGGGGCGTTATTCGCGGAAAAAGTAATGTTGTAGCCACGGCGCTGTGTCGCCGTCCCACCGTGAGCAATACGCCGCCCAGACCACCTCGACAGAGCGAGGCGCTGCACTTCGAATAAAGAGGCGGCTGTGATAGTCTCACCCATGATGGGCGGGAGGCTCTGGAAAATCGGCGACCGCATTTTCGATCTCTCCCGGCAAGGACTAATCATGGGCATCTTGAACGTCACTCCGGATTCATTCTCCGACGGTGGGGAATTTTTCACAGTGGAGAAGGCGGTTGAGCACGGTCTGAGAATGGCCGGAGAAGGCGCGCAAATCGTTGATGTTGGCGGCGAATCAACGCGGCCCGGCGCCGAACCTGTCGCCGCAGGGGAAGAATTGGGCCGCGTGATTCCCGTGATCGAACAATTACGCATGAAGATCAACACAGTTATCTCGATCGACACTTCAAAGGCACAGGTTGCGCGCGAGGCGATTCATGCAGGAGCCTCGGTCGTAAACGACGTCACCGGCGGACAAGGCGATAAACCAATGATGCCGCTCGTTGCCAAAACCAAATCGGCTTTCATCATTATGCATATGCAGGGAAATCCGCGGACGATGCAGGTGGAACCGCGATATACCGACGCTGTCTCGGAAGTGGCTGATTTTTTTCGACAACAGTATGCGCGCGCCGTAGAGTGCGGCATTGACCCGATGGCGATCGCGTTTGATCCGGGAATAGGTTTCGGGAAAACGCTTGAGCATAATCTCGAGGTGCTTGCGCATCTTGACCGGCTTCGCGTGCACGATCGGCCCCTCGTGGTTGGTGTTTCCCGCAAATCTTTTCTGGCAAAACTGATCGGCTCATCGGAGATCAGCGATCGGCTCGCGCCTGCGGTGGCATTGACTTCGCTTCTGCGCGCGCGCGGTGCGGACGTGTTCCGCGTGCATGACGTCAAAGAAAATGTAAACGCGTTACGGATAACGGAAGCAATGCTTCAAAGGACGAAATGATCGATCAACTCATTCATCTCTGGATCAGAGGATGGCGCAGCGCTTTTGAAGTCATTTTGCTCAGCGTGGCGATCTATTACGGCTACCTTTATTTCCGCGGGACGCGCGGCGCGAAAGTGTTGACCGGGCTCGCGATCGTTTTCTTAACGCTGACGTTGGTTTCGCAGTTGCTCAATCTGGTTGTGATCGGATGGATCGTGCGAAGTTTTTCGGTCTTCCTTGCAGTCGCATTGGTAGTGATTTTTCAACCGGAGCTGCGGCGCGGACTGGCCGCACTCGGTGGGCATCCGATTTTTTCCCTTACCAGCGAAAAGCGCGAGACTGTTCACGATCTGGCGGAGGCCGTGGCGCAACTGGCGAACAAACAGTTTGGTGCTCTCATCGCAATCGAGCGCGACACGTCGATTCGCGTTTACGAAGAGACCGGCGTGACGATCGACGGCGATTTTTCGGTTGAGCTCCTCCTGGCAGTCTTTCATCCCAAGGCCGCTCTTCACGATGGCGGCGTCATCATCCGCAATGGACGGATTGCGGCCGCTGCCTGCATTTTTCCCGTTAGCCAACGAGAGACGCTCGACCGTAGCCTAGGGTTACGTCATCGCGCTGGCCTCGGAATCACGGAGGAATCGGATGCCGTGGCAATCATCGTATCCGAAGAGACTGGCAGCATTTCCATTTGTCACCGGCGGCGAATTGAGCGCAATTTCACTCCGGAAACATTTCGCCAGCGCATCGCGGAAATTTTATTGCACAGCAATTATGAAGAGACTGATCCTGAAAAACTGGCGCGCGAAGTTGATCTCCCTCCTGCTCGCGACAATGCTCTGGTACCTGATCAAAAAGAACGTAGCGACGACGCCCTCGCCGTCTGAGCCGCTCAGCGGGCCGACCGCGACCGAAAGGCGCTGAAGGCTGCTTCCCTTCGTGGCACAGGCATCTTGCCTGTGGAGCAACGGCGTCCCGCTTGGTTAATCGGGGGCCTCGCTCGTCACGAGGCAGACAGTCTCAACACCAGCGCGGTTACGGCCAGCAGGAGGAACGCGACCGCCAGACCGAACGAGTAGTCCTGTGCACGCAGATGCGTGATGATGGCGCCTACAAAGAACAGGATGAGGCCGATTGCGGCAGCCGTCCCGATCAGTGGCACGCCGATGCCGACGAGCAGTCCCATCGCGCCAGCTGCTTTAAGGATGCCAAGCGGGGTTATCCACGATTCCGACACGCCTGCCTTGGCCATGTTGATGAGAACCTGCTTATAGCGGATGAAGTCGAGTGTGGCCGAGAAGATGTTAGCCGCAGCAGCCAGGAGAGTGACAACGACACAGGCAATGAACATGGCGAGCTCCAATAATTATTTCGCGATACCAACAATTTTGTGAAAGTGTTTCGCTTGCTCGATCGCGTCGAGCATGAATGCCGCAACCGCTTTGCGGGCCAGAGTGAAACCCATCTTAGGAGCGGCGCCCTCCCGGCTTCGATAGGTCGTATAGAGTTCCTGAGTGAGACGTGGAGGACGAGCGATCGTCCAGTTGAGGCCGCTGGCTTGCACGATTTCTTCCATGGCAAGCGAATCGCGCATGTGGTTTCGCATGATAAAACTGGCGATCCGATTGGGGATACCAGGGAAATGTGCTGCCGCCGAGAGAACAACCAGCCGTTTCACTCCTGAACGGTTCATTGCATGAGTCGTCGCAACCGCGCTGTCGTGGAGCATTGAGCTTGGTTTGAAAACCTCTCGCGGTCCAAGTGTAGAAAGGACCGCCTCGTGATTTTGCATTGCGCTAAAGAGTTCGTTTTCGTTCATCGCATTCCCTTTGATGACGGTAAGCCGCTCACTTTTTGAGGTGATGCTTTCAGGCGAACGAACAAACGCGGTGACGTGATGACCTCGTTCCAGAGCTTGCTCAACAATCTCCCGCCCGGTCCGGCCAGTCGCTCCTATGACAAATAATTTCATAATCCGCTCCTTGTTGGTTCTATTGGTGTTCCGTTCGCGGAACACTCTGTTTGTCGGCAAAGGAATGATGTGACATCCGAATCAGATCCATTGCTGGATGCAAATCCTCTTCATTGTCCACAATCAACGTGACGTATCCTGCTTCCGGCGCCCAGCGGTGCGGGCGCGCTTTGCCCTCCGCAAGAACTCGCTTCTGATCAGGTTTCGATAAGCGAATGTCGCAATGGCAGTGGCCATGGATGTGCATGAACATCTTGCGTCCGACAAAAAACGCGTCTTCGTGGATTCCCGCATTCTGCCTCTCCGTCACACCGGATAAGTTGAGAATCCTTTGCCGTAATTCTTGATGAAGCTCTTCTAATTTCATAATCAGTTCCTTTCTGTTGCAATCATTAGTCTTAATCCAATGTCTGCCGGTAACGTTTCATCGCGATGAACATCGCAACGGCTGCGAATAGTGCGATGGGCCAAAGTTCCGGCCCAATGTTTCCGATTCCGTTGCCTTTCAAAAGAATGCCGCGGACGATGCGCACGAAGTGAGTGAGCGGCAGGATTTCGCCGATCGTCTGCGCCCAGCCTGGCATTCCGCGGAACGGAAAGGCAAATCCGGAAAGCAGCAGCGAAGGTAAAAAGAAAAAGAAAGTCATCTGCATAGCTTGAAGTTGGTTCTGGGCAATGGTGGAAAACGTGATGCCCACGGCCAGATTCGCGACGATGAAAAGAGCGGCGGCCACGAGTAATAACAGAAGGCTCCCGAACATCGGCACGTCGAACAGGAAGCGCGCGGCGATAAGAATTAGCGTGACCTGGACGTAGCCTACCAGAATGTAGGGAACGAGCTTGCCGACGAGCACTTCGATCGGGCGTGTCGGCATAGAGAGAAGATTTTCCATCGTGCCACGCTCCCGCTCGCGCGTAATCGCCAACCCGGTCACTAAAATCATGGTCAGAGTGAGAACCACTCCCATCAGTCCCGGCACAATGTTGTAGTGGGTGATGGCTTCGGGATTGTAGAGCGCGTGCACACGCAAATCGATCGGCCCATCATTTGCCGCGAGCGATTCGAGGGGACCTTTCAAATCATTTTGCAGCGCGGTATTCAGCGCTGTCGATAACGACCCGATCGCGTTGCCGGTTGTTCCCGGATCGGTCGCATCTGCTTCCACGAGGAGTTGGGGCCGGTCGCCGCGGACGAAATCGCGGCTGAAATTTTCCGGAATGTTAATGACAAATTGTACTCTACCGCGGGCCAGCAGATCACGGCCTTCGGCTTCAGTCTTTACCTGGCGGACGAGCTCGTAGTAGCCGCTGTTCTGAAGCGCGGAAAACAAAGTGCGACCTTCGGGGCCCTGATCGGCCACGAGGACGGCCGCGGGCAAATGTTTCGGATCCGCATTGATGGCATAGCCAAAGAGAACCAGCTGGAGCAACGGAATGCCGATCATCATCGCGAACGTCAGCCGATCCCGGCGCATCTGGATGAATTCCTTTGCCAGCATCGCGCGGAATCGCGCCATCGAAAATATATGGAGTTTTTTCATGATGGAGAATTGTCCTGCGATTTGTCCATGAGATGGATGAAGACGTCCTCGAGCCCGGACTCGACCTGACGCCATTCGTATTGGTCGGTCCGAAACGGCGCGATTCCCTGCTCGAGCGCGGCGGCCTCGCCTCCGCTCACATGCAACATGTTGCCGAATGCCACCGTCTGCTCCACGCCCGGACGTGCGCGTAATTGTTCGGTCAGCTTGGTCAAATCCTGGCCGGTGACGGACCAAGTCGTTAGGCGCTCATGCGCAATTACTTCGTTGACCGCGCCGTGCGCCAGCAGTTTGCCGTAGGCAATGTAAGCGAGCCGGTGGCAGCGCTCCGCCTCGTCCATGTAATGAGTCGTGATCAAAACCGTCAGGCCCTCGCCGGCGAGGCGATGAATTTCATCCCAGAAATCGCGGCGCGCTTTTGGATCGACACCCGCTGTCGGTTCGTCGAGTAACAGCAGCTTCGGTTTATGAATGAGACACGCGGCCAGCGCGAGCCGTTGTTTCCATCCGCCAGAGAGCTGGCCTGCGAGTTGATCTTTGCGTCCAGCAAGGCCGAGCTGCTCAAGGCTCTCGCGCACAGTTTGGCGCCGGTTTTTTACGTCATACATTCGCGCCACAAAATCGAGATTCTCCGCGATGCTTAGGTCCTCCCAAAAACTAAATCGCTGCGTCATGTAGCCAACTTCGCGCTTAATTGCTTCGCTCTCAGCAATGACGTCATGACCGAGACATGTGCCGCTTCCATCGTCCGCCCGGAGCAATCCGCACAGCATGCGCAAGAACGTCGTCTTGCCGCTGCCGTTGGGACCGAGGAATCCAAAAATCTCCCCGGCGTGCACCGTTAGATCGACATGATCGACCACCGTGCGATCGCCAAAGCGTTTCGTCATGCCGCGCACGTCGATGATTGGTTCGCCATTCATGACTTGGATTGAAATTGCACATCCACCGGCTGTCCCGGATGGAGCTTGGCCGCAGTTGCAGGGTCGAACACGGCTTCGACCATGAAGACGAGCTTGTCCCGGCTTTCCTTGCTGTAGATAACCGGTGGCGTGTATTCGGCGTGGGGCGAGATATAGCTCACCTTGCCGTTGAAAGGATCGCGCACGCCATCGACCGCGACCCGTACCTCGTCGCCGTAATGAATTGAAGCGACCCGCGTTTCTGGAACAAAAGCGCGCACCTTGATATTTTGCGGCGGCAACAGCGCGACCACTGGTTTACCGGCTGCGACCCATTCACCCTGACGGTAGAGCGTGTCGTAAACCAAACCCGCTTGCGGTGCCGACCGCCTTTTTTGCAGGAAACTCCAGTCTGTTTGAGTGAGTCGTCGCTTATCCTGATCTCGCGTTGAACGGGCGCGATCCAAATCCTGGGTCGCAGCCACACCAGTGTGGAAAAGTTTGTCCTGGCGCGCATATTCCGCTTCGGAAAGCACGAGCGCCGCCTCGATTTGCTCGCGCGCAGCCTTCTCCGGAGTTTCATCCAGAGCGAAGAGCGGGTCACCGGCTTTTACCTGATCGCCTCGGCGCACCTGCAACGATTCCAACGTCCCGGCGAGCGGCGACGCAACATAAACAAATTCACCTTCGACATAACCTTGGAAACGGTTCTTAGGTGGGTCACTGCAACTGCCGAGCGCGAGAAGGACCGCCAATGCTCCAGCGGCGCGCATTAATTGTCTATCTTGCACAAAGTAAAACACATTTATGTTTTCCTTCCTTTCCGGGTGATCACGCCTTCGAGAACAACTTTAACGACTGATGCGAAGCCGGTTTTTGGCGTAAGGCCGAGTTCTTCTACCTTCGCCGGATTCACGATCGCCTGAACTGCGGCCAGCAGAATCTCGATCATCAGCTTGGCCGGGAGATCTTTACGCACCATTCCCGTGCGCTGACCTTCCACGAAAAGTTTTCCAAAAAAGCGCTGGATCAGTTCGGCTCGCCGCCGCTCGACGATCTTGAAGACCTGCGGCGCCTTCTGGCGCATGTCGCGAACAAACGGCGGTTTGATCTCATCTAATTCGCGTTGCGTGTTGGCGAGCAGTTCGTGCAGTGCTGCTGAGAAATCGTGCGGGTAAGCACGCGTGATTTCCTCCAACTTCGCTTCGACGCTGGCGAACTTATCGGCCAGCACGGCCTCGAGCAGCGCAATCTTGCTCGGGAAACGGGCGTAGAGCGTTTTCTTGCTGATCGCCAGCTCCTCCGCCAGGTCGTCCATGGTCACGCTGCGGAAACCGTGGCTGAAGAAGTGCTCCCTAGCCGACTCCACGATTCGTTGAGAATCAGCATCGGCTGGTAGCGCTCTTTTTAAGGGCTTCTCTGTGCGGCTGGTTGACATACGTAATTGATATACTGTGGAAACTAAAATAGTATATATAGTTTCCACGTCAACCAAAAATTTCGCTCTGCAAATCGCTGTTAGCTTTTCACGGCAGTCGTTTTACCATCGGCGCTGCCATTCGGCGCAGTGTTCGCCGAAGAAACGAAAAAATGCGGCTCAGCGCAAAAAGCGCGACAGATTTTCTTCTTCCCAGCGTCGCGCACGGCGGTAGCTTGGGTATTTGCGCTCTCGCCGGTTGAATTCTTCTGTATGAACTCGACGGCGGCCTTCCGGCAGCGTCTCCTCTGGCACGACAGAATGCAGCATCTCGTGGTAAAGCACGTACCGTAGGAACCACGGCGGCACAAATGCCTGATCCAGTGCCGGATTAATTCGGATGACGCGATCTTCTTCCTGGATTGTGCCAAAGATGAAATATTCTCTCGGACGATGTTTTCGACGGCGGCCCCACATGACTTTGTAACCGCGGAGACGCCGATTCCCGCGAAAATATCGTTCGTTTAAGTCGTCAAAGATCACGCGCAGGCTGAAATGCGTTCCCTCGTCTCGCAAATTCAACTGCCCTTGCATCGGCAGTTTTGGGTGTGCGAGTTTTCGTTTTGTTTTTGTCTTTTTCCTCTTAACCATCGCGTCAATGCCCTCCGGATGAACCAGTGGAGACTACTTTAATGGCCTTTAAATCAGGTGACAAGCGAAGCGCTAATTTTGGCAGCGAATGAATATAAGTGATTTATCGCTAGGCAATTATATCTGTAGGGAATTGCTCCACGCCTTCTGTTGTCGCGACGGAAATGGAGAAATTTCTTGCAGTTCAGGAGTAAAACAGATGCCTTGACCCTGGGTCGGCTCAGGCAGGTCCTCTTGCTCGACCTAATCGAAGCGGAGCTCCGCCGCAGAAGTCCGTAAGGAGAGAGACTGCGAACTTTGCCAGAATCGCAACTTGCGTATAATCCTTCTGACTTCCCGCACAATGCGCCAGAAAGCAGCATGACACCTTTTCTTAGAAAATTGTTTGGCCAAAATTGGCTTTTGGTGCTCGCCATGCTCGCACTTGCGATCTTTGGCGTGGTGGCCATCTACAGTGCGACTTCTACACGCACAGATTCCTACGCTACAGATTTCTGGCGAAAGCAGGCAAACTGGGTCGCGGTGGGCACTTTGGCATTCATGATTACGAGTCTGATTGATTATCGCTGGGTCCGCTGGGGCGCCTTGCCAATGTATCTGGCGGGCATCGTGTTTTTGATCCTGACCAAGTTTATTGGCACTAAAGTTTATGGCGCGCGTAGCTGGCTGCATTTAGGGCCGATCAATTTTCAACCTGCGCAACTTGCGGTTGTCGCTGGAATCATGGTTTTGGCGTTGTTCTTAACTCAATTTCGCGACATGCATCCTATGTTGCGGCTACTGCTCTGCGGAGCAATTGCCTCGGCGCCCTGCCTTTTAATCTTACTGCAACCAGATATCGGTGAAGTGATCATTTGGATACCGGTGCTCCTGGCGCTGCTGTTCGTAAGTGGCCTTCCATTGCGCTATTTGGTTTGCATTATTCTCATCGGGATCGCTTTTATCCCAATTGCGATCCATTTCGGTCTCAAGCCGTATCAGCAACAACGAATCACCGCCTTTACCCATCCCGATATCGACAAACAGGGATCGGCGTGGGCAATAAATCAATCGCTCATTGCTATTGGCTCGGGCGGTTGGTCGGGGAAAGGATTTAAAGCGCCAAACACGCAAATCGAGCTCGGCTTTCTGCCCGCAACCGCCGTGCACAACGATTACATTTTCTCCGCGATCGGCGAGCAATGGGGATTTATCGGGGGAATGTTTCTCATCGGTGCCTTCGCCCTGCTCCTTCTGACGTGTCTCTTCGTCGCTTTTTTTGCAGGCGATCAATTAGGTCTGCTTCTAACCGTTGGGATCACTACGCTCGTCTTCACACATATTTTCCAAAACATGGGAATGACGATTGCGATGTTGCCAATCACCGGCGTGCCACTGCCATTGATCAGTTACAGCGGCTCCTTTGTGCTAATGATTATGTTTGGGCTCGGGCTCGTGAACAGCGTCTGGGTCCACCGAAAAGTTCCCGCTTAGGAAGCTTATAGCTTGTAGGGAAAGCAGCTTCCCCTACGGATTATCTAAACTGGCCGGCAACGCATGGAAACCGATTACAAGGTCAAGCTCGAGGTTTTCGAGGGACCGCTCGATCTCCTGCTCTACCTGATCAAACAGGATGAGATCGACATCTACGATATTTCACTCGAGCGCATTACTAGCCAATACCTCGAATACCTTCAGGCTTTCAGGGAACTGAATATCGAACTTGCCGGCGAATTTATCGTGATGGCGGCGAATCTCATTTATCTGAAAAGCCGCAGCCTGCTGCCGGTTGATCAACAACCGCCTGCGGAAGACACAGAAGAAGACGATCCCCGCTGGGATTTGATCCGCCAACTGATCGAGTACAAAAAGTTTAAGGAGGCCGCTGCAGAATTGCATCAGCGCGAACTGGAACAAGAGCGCATTTTCTCGCGGGAAGGAGCTTTAACTCCGCCTTTGCAGGAACCGCTGCGCCTGGGAGATGTCGGAATTTTTCAGCTGATTAACGCCTTTCAAACAGTGATCAAACGGGTGGAGGCGCGACAGCACATGCAGGAGATTTTTAGTGAGGTTTATAGCGTTTCGGAAAAGATCGAAATGATTTTGCAACGGGTTGCAGCTGGTGCTCCCATTCGTTTCCTTTTGGAATTGATTCGTCTGAAACAAGTCCGCGCGATTCAGAAAAAGATCTTTGAAGAAATTGAAATCGCAGCCGCAACGGCGTGAAGATCCACAATCATGCCGCGAATCTTGATCGCCGGATGTGGTTACGTCGGACAGGCAACCGGGGATTTGTTTCATGCCGCGGGCTGGGCCGTAGAAGGCTGGACGCATTCCGCAAAATCCGCAGCGAGACTATCGGCTAAACCTTATCCTGTTTACGGGGTCGATATCGCCGACCGAGCTCAGATTCGGGCGCGTGCTCCGGCAGCTGCCGGATTCGACGCGATAATCCACTGCGCCAGCTCGGGCGGCGGCGGAGTCGAGGATTATCGCCAAATCTATTTGAACGGCGCACGCAATCTTCTCATTCGATTTAGTGGGTCCCAGATGCTCTTTACGGGCAGCACGAGCGTTTACGCGCAATGTGATGGTTCGTGGGTTACCGAAGAAAGCGAGACTAATCCGGCGCGTGAGGAGGGTCGAATATTACTTGAGACGGAAGACCTCGTGCTTGGCGATGGCGGCATCGTCGCGCGACTTGGTGGAATTTACGGACCGGGACGCTCGGCATTATTGACCAAATTTCTTTCCGGCACAGCGATGATTGATTCGGAAAACGATCGCTTTATTAACCAAGTGCATCGGGATGATATCGCAGCCGCACTTTTTCTCTTGCTGAATCGACCCTCCCTGGCGCGTGAGATTTACAACGTGGTTGACGATCAACCCATTCTGCAAAGCGATTGTTATCGCTGGCTGGCGGAGAGAATGAATCGTCCAGTCCCGTCGATCGGAAAAGCGAAAGGGCAACCCAAACGTGGCGCCAGTAACAAGCGTGTAAGCAATGCGAAACTGCGTGGCCTTGGCTGGGTCCTGCAATATCGCACGTTTGCCGAAGCGATGGAAAAAAGCATTCTGCCAGGCTTCGCAGAGTTTATTCAATAAAGGCTGGCGGCCGCGGCCATCACAAATTCCTCAGGAGCGGGATTCGAGCGGGCTCGCTGATTCAATCCACTGCCAATGGGCTGCGAAAGCATTCGCGAGTCGACCGACACGACCGATTTTTCACAAAATTTAAATTTTGTTCTTGACCAATTCGCGAAATTTTTGCACAACGCGTTCAAATAAATCTGAAATCGGGCCAGAGGATGCTTCCCCCGGCAGCGTCCTTCCCTCTTTCAGAGATGTGGTCACAGAAATAACTCGTCGGGGAACATAAAAGGAAAAAAATATAGAAAAAGCACATGAAAACAACGTTTCCATCCATTAGAAAATCAAGGAATCCCGCCATCGGGGGATTTCTCCTCCTGCTCCCACTTGTCTGTTTTGGGCTTGCACCGATGGCGCAAGCAGTGGGTCCCGACACCGACGGCTCCATACCCGGCTCCAACAATGGCGAAGGGGTTGGGGTCCTCGTCAGCCGCACTACTGGGATCTGGAATACCGGCACTGGTTTCGAGGCGCTTAACCACCTCACTGCCGGCAACCAAAATACGGCGACGGGTCTTCGAGCCCTGGCTAGCGATGTTAATGGCGGCTACAACACCGGCACTGGCGTTTTATCGCTCTTTAGCAATACCAGCGGATTTTTTAATAGTGCCACTGGCGCTTATTCGCTCGCGAACAACACCATCGGCCTCCGCAACACGGCCGCTGGTTACGCAGCGCTCTATCGCAACGCCGATGGCACGGACAACACCGCCGCTGGTTTTGCAGCGCTCTATCACAACACCACAGCCGCATTCAACTGCGCCTTCGGTGAATTTGCGCTCTTTAACAATCTGAAAGCCTGGACCAACAATGCCTTCGGTGTGGAAGCGCTCTTTAACAACCTCACCGGCGAGACCAACAATGCCTTTGGTACGGGTGCGCTCTTTGCCAACACCGAGGGCGAGTCGAACAATGCCTTCGGTCATGACGCGCTCGAAAGCACCGAAACCGGCGTCTGGAACAACGCCTTCGGTTTTCAAGCGCTCGATAGCAACGTCAGCGGCAGCTTCAACACGGCCATCGGCGACTCAGCCGGGTTCGACGTCACGGGCGATGGCAACGTCTGTATCGGCGAAGGCGTCTTCGGTGAGACCGGCGTCGATGACAGCACCTATATCCGAAACATTAACACCACGGCGCAGCCTATAGTTGTTGGCGTGGATGGCGTTACCGTAGATCTTACTACCGGCAGACTTGGCCATGGCGTCTCTTCGCAGCGTTATAAGGAGCAGATCAAACCCATGGATAAAGCGAGCGAACTGCTTTTCTCGCTCAAGCCTGTCACCTATCGCTATAAGAAAGAGATTGATCCCAAACAGACGCTCGATTTCGGCCTCATCGCCGAGGAAGTGGCTAAGGTGAGTCCGGAGCTGGCCATACGTGACGCAAAGGGGCAAGTGAGCAACGTGAGATACAACGCGATCAATGCGATGTTGCTCAACGAATTCCTCAAAGAGCACCAGCAAGTCGTGGAACAGCAAGCGACCATTGCCGAGTTGAAATCTACCATCGCCCAGCAACAGAAAGGAATGGACGTTCTCACCGCGCAGCTCAAAGAGCAGGCCACGCAAATTCAAAAAGTGAGCGCGCAGATTGAAGTGAGCAGACCCGTACCGAAAGTAGTGCTCAACAATCAGTAAGAGAATGGTAGGGGCAGTTCATCTTCGCTACGCTACGGCGTAGTAGGCCTGAACCGCCCGGGCGATTGGAGTCAATCGCCGCGAGCAAAGCAATTAGCCGCCACGCTTCACCGCGTGGCGGCTTTTGTTTTTTGGGCCAACTCACGGAAGCTGCTCGGTTTTCGCGCCGCTGTAGCCGGGATCGGTGACCCCGGGCAGCTCGCTGCGTTGTAGTCCCGAAAGCTTTCGAGGAGACTCTGGCCGGCTTCGAATCAATCCTGTGTAAACGAGCTGGGAAATTTGACCGCTGCCGGCCCTCGTTGGAAAGGACTGGGCTATCCAGCTGCTTCTAGAAGTAGCTACCCTTCGAGCGCATTTTCGCCGGGAAGCGAAAATGCGGGGTTACCTTGCTTGTGCCGCTTCTGCGGTGGCGAGACTGGCAGCGCGATGATCCTCGCGTCGTTCGCCGAAAAGTTGGCGGATCACTTCTTCGACCGGCACTTCCTGGACATTGATGTCGCTGACGTCGCAGGCTTCGAGCAGCTGCCGGCAGGTTTCAGTCACTTTCGCGCGCGGAACCTTCAGTTGCACGGAAACCGGCGTCTGTTCAGTCACTTCGCCAAACTCGGAAAGGTCGCGCGTCGCTTCCTTCTCGAAGGTGAGACTGAGAATCTTGTGCCCCGAAAATCGATCAATGATCTGCGCGAGCGGACCGTCGAAGAAGATTTTGCCGTGGTCGATCACCAGGACGCGA
>WNGL01000195.1_pt1 | contig 86853 bp, 56 predicted proteins | sample 5400591 | NCBI WGS metagenome assembly WNGL01 (sample SAMN13153377, study PRJNA577476) | soil metagenome | isolation source: 80 cm soil or saprolite under Garry oak tree replicate 1 | place: USA:California | collected 2016-06-15 | reverse complement strand
GCTGAAGGATAGCTGGCCGCTAATTCTGGCCGGCATTTCGATCATGATCACGATGCGAGTGGATCAAATTCTTATTGGTCAGATGTTGACTGATAAGGATGTGGGACTATACTCAGCGGCGGCCAGGATCAGCGAGATTTGGTACTTCATTCCGGCGACAATTGCCAGCTCAACCCTCCCAGCGCTGATCGAAAGCAAGAAGCAGAGTGCTGCACTATACGACAGGCGATTGCAGCAACTCTGCAACCTCCTCGTTCGTGTAGCGGTGGTTGTCGCAGTCGCGATGACTTTCCTGTCGAGACCAATCATCTCATTGCTCTTTGGGCATTCCTACGAGGGCTCTTGGCCTGCACTCAGTGTGTTGATTTGGAGCGGCATCCCCGTTTCCTTTGGCGGCGCGTGGGGAAACTGGATGACGGTGGAGAACAGAACCAAGACCATGTTTCTCTTTCATGTGAACGCGGCCGTCGTAAATTTGTTTCTCAACCTCTTGCTGATTCCGCGTTACGGCATTCTTGGATCGGCATACGCAACATTGATTTCTTATTGGATAGGGCATACAGTTCTCGCCGCGATCATGAAATCGCAGCATAAGGCTTTGTGGATGCTTGTGAAAGCGCTAATTCCATTTCCGCCCCTTTTCAAGACAAGGGCGCCGGAAGGCAACGCCTGACGATGTCTCTTCAAATGGGGAAACGCTTGAAGTCTCGGAGAATAGGAATGAAGGTGGTTGTCCGCAAATTCCGCGACTCCTTGCGTGACGTTGGAGTCATTGGAACTTTCATGAGAGCCCTTAAATATCCTTTCCATAAGCAAGTACGCGCCAGGCACGCCGAGTTTGAAGACATGATCAAAGCGGATAAGCCCGGCGAAGACCGTTTCACATTGATATACAAACGCAATCTCTGGGGTAGCAAAGAGAGCCTGAGCGGGTTCGGTTCAACTCTCGAATACACTAAAAATCTTCGAAATGAGCTCATCAAGCTTATAGAGGATCGCTCCATAAAGACCATGTTTGATGCTCCGTGCGGAGACTTTAACTGGATGAAACATGTCTTGGCTGAGGTTGATATCACTTATATTGGCGGCGACGTTGTCTTTCCACTCATTCAGGCTCACAGCTCGAAGTATAGGAATGACAGACTATCGTTCCTCCATATTGACCTGACGAAAGACAAGTATCCGAGCGCGGATCTGATGATTTGCCGTGACTGCTTGTTTCATCTTTCCTTTACCGATACTCAGGCAGTTCTACAAAACTTTGTCGACTCCGATATTCGGTTCTTGCTGACCTCAACACATAAGAACCTCAACGGGTTTGTCAATGAAGACATTCAGACGGGCCGGTTTCGTCTGACGGACTTGTTTTCAAGCCCATACTACTTCTCTGCGGATGTTCTGGCGCGTATAGACGACTGGATCCCACCCCATCCGGAGCGTGAGATGTGTCTTTGGAGCAACGATCAAATTCGAGAGGCACTGGCAAGATTCAAGGAATCAATGCCTGGCTCGACCGTAGCTTGAGGGTATCGGATGCGCGCCCATGTAGTGTTTGCGTCGGATAAAATCTTCGTCGAGCATCTAGCTGTCGCCCTCTGCTCGCTTTTCAAATGCAATCCGAACGTAAGTTTCAATGTCTACGTCTTCAATGCGGATATCGACGGTGCTTCCTGGCGCAGATTGTCGGAGATTGCTGACCGGTTCGGTCACAGCCTCATCGACATAAAGATACTCGACCGCGACATAGAGGGGCTGTTCACCTCTCAGAGTTATACCAGGGCCATTTATTACCGGCTGTTCATTCCCGAGAAACTCGACTTCGATAAAGTGCTGTATCTCGATTCCGATATTGTGGTCAACGGCTCGATAGAGGACTTATACAACACGAACATTGACGGCTTCTACATGGCTGCGGTTGCTGATGCCGTTCCCAACCCCCACAAGGACCTTGGGATGTCGGAAGGTTCCAAATATTTCAATTCCGGAGTGATCCTCTTCAACCTTCCAAAGTGGCGCGAAGGTCGGGTCAAGGAAAAGGTAATAGAACTTATTCGGAACAAGCCCTGGGCCATCCAATTCCCAGACCAATGTGGCATCAACGCGATTGTCAACGGAAGGTGGAAGGAACTGCACCCTAAGTACAACGCGCAGTCAATCTTCTTTCAAGTCAAGTTTGAAGACACGAGGTCTGAGTTATACCCAGACGGCCAATTGCTTGAAGCGATCAAAGATCCGGTAATCATTCACTATTCGGGGAAGCAAAAGCCGTGGCATCTTGGATACAAACATCGATTTCGAAAGCTCTACTGGAAGTACCAAAGGGAGACGAACATCAACAGGCATTCTCGCGCGGAAAATCGAATCGCGAACTTTCTGATATTGTGCGTCCGGAAGTTGAATAAGGAAGTCCACAAGCTGATGCCGCATAGGTCATGATATTGGAAACCTTGATGGAGATGCTCAAATCAGGCTAATTAGGATTGTTGACCCATCGACGACAGCGACTCCAGAAAGAAGAATCGCATGCATGGTGGGCGGATTTCATCCATGAGGGTAGCTCGATCACTCGCAGACAGTGGTTCGCTGTTTTGAAGGTTGTAGTTGCCCAGGCGGCCCGGGTAATCGACGGCCATTCTTATGCGATGCGATTCTCCGAAGCGCTCGATAAGCCGGTCCGAAATTCCCTTAATTTGAAAATCATGTGTCTCGACGAAGATGCCACAATCCTTCAGTCGTGGCGCCTTGACAGGATCAAGTAGCACGTCTTCCGCACCTTCAATATCGCAAAAAATCAAAGTTGAGGGACCACCAAATTGCTGAAAGTGTTCGAAGCCGCATTCAGAACCTACAGACACGCGGTCGCCAACCTGGTTGAGTTCTGCGAGCCGCTTTGTCCGGTCTCTCGCTTGTGCGTCAATATCGAATGCCTTTACTCGCACATTCGGCATTTGACGGGCAAACCCAACTGCGTAATATCCTTCGGCGCAGCCTATGTCCAGAATCAGATCGTATATTTTTCCGGAAATGATCTCCTCGATCCACGAATGCACCGGCTCTTCGTATGACCCGAGAATTTTCGGGAACACCTGGCTGCACGAGGCCTCATTTACATAAAGCATTCCCGCGAATGGCCCATGGCGTACCGTCAAATCGTAGCGGAGGGCATCTCGAAACAACCGTTCGCGTAACTCGACTCGGGCCTGGTGATCCCGCTCGCGCCGCAGTCTCTTCGCCTTGTAGTAAGCGGTGGATCGATAAACCTCGCGTAGCCCGGGAGTATTTGCCAGCCCGATCAAAATCCGAGTGAATAGAGCCATGAATAATTTTCCTTAGATTCGTTTTGGAGGTGTTTCGCGAAGACAGCCGTGACGCTGAAAGGCAAAGAAATGGCCGATTGCATAAGTTCCGGTTATCCTGAACTTGCCTGATGGTTGCAGTGGAGTGTCGATGGGCTTGGGTGTGCCAAGTACCGGCCTGCCTGTGAAGTATATGATTTTGTAGATGAGCGCTGCAAGGTTCCGAATGAACGTTCACACCGCGATCGATCCTCTCATAATTACTTTTCAGGAAATGGCAAGATGAACCAACTGGAAACTCCTGTTGCATTCATAGTGTTTAATCGGCCCGAGACGACGCGGCGGGTGTTTGCGACGATTGCGGCTGCCAGGCCCACCCATTTGCTGATAGTGGCCGATGGTCCCCGTGACGACCGTTCTGGAGAGAGTGAGCGCTGTGAAGAGGTCAGGCGAATCGTTAACAAGGTGGACTGGCCCTGCCGCGTAGACAGGAATTTTGCCGAGCAAAATATGGGCTGCAGGCGGCGCGTTGTCTCCGGTCTCAATTGGGTCTTTTCGCTGGTGGAGGAAGCCATTATTCTGGAAGACGATTGCCTTCCCGATCCGAGCTTCTTCCCGTTCTGCTCAGAACTCCTCGAACGCTATCGCTATCAAGTCAACGTAGGATTGATTGGCGGATTCAATCCGTTGGAAAAGAACCTTCCGTGCAGCTATAGCTACTTTTTTTCGGTAATGGTCAACATATGGGGATGGGCCACCTGGCGCCGTGCCTGGCTCGAATACGATGAGAACATTCGCACATGGCCGGACGTGAAGAGCTCCGGTGTTTTGCGGTCGCTCTTTCCAAACAAGAGGGCTGCAACTTACTGGACGCATATCTTCGACGCGATGTATGCGGGAACAGGACCCAACACGTGGGATTATCAATGGGCCTATACCTGCTGGACGAGAAGTTGGTTGCTGGTTTTGCCCAGTCGAAACCTTGTTCAGAATATTGGCGTTGGCGCAGATGCAACGCATACTGCCACGGCGGATGCGGACCTGCTGCTCTCTGCGGGACAGATGAACTTCCCGCTTAAACACCAGCCCGCGATAATGGCTTGGCCGGGCCACGCGAAGCTTATGCAGAGCCGCTTTTACACCCCTGGCATTTTGCCCCGGATCAAACGCAAACTTCTCTCCCAAATCCGCTCTGTGGCCAAGTGAGAGACAGCGATACAAGCGGCCCCGGATTTATCCGCAAGCAATGAGGCGAAGGTAGTTTTGTATGCGTAAGCAATTGATCCAAATCTTGGAATGGAATGCGAAGCGCCGGCTCAGGGGCCAAAAGAATCTCATCGTCGCCCCATCCGCCAAAATCCGATATCGGATGCTGAATTTGCGTGAGAGCAACTTGCTGACCGTCGGGGAAGGAAGCGTCATGGAAGGCACCATTTCATTTGAAAGGGAACAAGCGAAAGTCTCAATTGGCCGCAATGCGTTCTTTGGGGCATCGCATATCGTATGTGCCTCCAGCGTGGAGGTCGGAGACGATGTGCAGGTCTCATGGGGATGCACAATCATTGACAGTGATCTGCATTCAATCAGTTGGTCCCAGCGCAAAGACGACACACGTGACTGGTGGTATCAAGGGAAGAAAGACTGGTCGCATGTGGTCACGAGGCCCGTGAAACTCGGCAACAAGTGCTGGGTTGGCATGCATTCTCTTGTGCTAAAGGGAGTGGAGATTGGAGAGGGTGCGGTCGTGGCCGCGGGGTCGGTTGTCACGGAGAATGTCCCGCCATGGACAATCGCTGGAGGCAATCCGGCCAAAGTGATTTGGGTGATCCCCGTTGAGGATCGGTAGATTACGCGCCCCGGCAACCGATCCAACCCGGGGTGGATTTGCTCCCTTCGCATTTATGAAAGTCTTTTACGACTCCCAAATCTTTTCGGCTGGCCAATACGGCGGTATCTCGAGATATTTTGTTGAGCTGGCGATGCGGCTTGGCAAGTTTCCAGATACCGACGTACGAATTGTTTCGCCCATAATTCGAAGCCCCATCCTTTCCGACTACAGGAAACAGATATCAACCGTTGGGATTGATCTTTCGTCTCTGCCGAAGATTCCCGACAGGGTGGCGCGCAACATCAACGAGTTCCTGTTTAGCGGGTATACAGCACTCACAGTTCCAGACATCATTCACGAGACTTATTCCTGGCCACAGAGATTCGCGCCGAGATCTTCGAAAGTTGTGGCCACGTTTCACGACGCAATCCCGGAGCGACTTCCGCATCTCTATCCGGAACTCAAAAAGCTGCACGGCGAGAGGCAGAGCGCATTAAGCCGGGCAGACAGCGTGATTTGTGTATCCGAGTCGACGCGAAAGGATCTGCTGGAATATTATGACGTCGATCCCGGTCGGGTCACGGTCGTGCTGTTAGGCTCCTCCATCTCGCCTGATTCCGGCGCACCGATGGACATTGGCGCGCCATTCTTTCTCCATGTGGGCGCACGCTATCCGTACAAGAACTTTAATAGGTTGATCCGGGCGTTTGGAGAGGCGCGCCTGTATCGCACACACAAGCTGGTCAGCTTTACTTCCAAGGCATTTGGCGAAACCGAGTTCGAGGCGATGGAGCAAGCCGCGGTGCCTCGAGCGAGTGTCATAAGAGTCGGCGGAGACGATCGACAGCTCGCACGCTACTATGCGGGGGCGGTTGCGTTGGTTTTTCCCTCGATGTACGAGGGGTTCGGAATTCCTCTGGTAGAGGCAATGCGATGCGGCTGTCCGATTGTGACGAGTAACACCACCAGCCTCCCTGAGGTCGCGGGCGACGCGGCCATCTACATTGACCCTGATGATGTTGGGTCCATCTCCGAAGCGCTGCTCAGTATCGCTTCATCAGGCGACATCAGGGACCGCTTGATCGCGGCCGGCATCGCGCGCGCGGGAAGGTTCTCTTGGGATCGTTGCGCCGCCGAGACTTTTGCCGTCTATAAGAATGTGCTGGCGCCTCGGTAAATGTCATATCCAACGCAACAGCGGCAAAATTGACCTTCCAGGAAGCAATCAAGGGGAATGAGACTTCTACGAATAATTCGCAGTACGGACCCTGAATCGGGCGGGCCGATCGAGGCGCTGCTACGCAGTTCAGAGGTGCTGCTTCGTGCCGGCCACGAAATCGAGGTCGTAAGCCTGGAGTCTGAGGAAGATGTTGCGGGGCGATCCTTCCCGTTTCCTGTAATTGGTTTGGGCCGGGGGATTGGCAGGTACAGCTACAACTCGCGGCTTGCTCCCTGGATAAGGGAGAATGCTAAACGCTTCGATGCGGTCGTCATGCACGGAATATGGAATTACTCGTCATTTGGAGCATGGCGCGGACTCAGAAAGCAATCGACGCCCTACTACATGTTTGTGCATGGAATGATGGACCCGTGGTTTCGTGACCAATACCCGCTGAAACATATCGCCAAGCTTTTCTATTGGTGGATGGGAGAAGGTCGTGTGCTGCGCGACGCTTCGGCGGTGCTATTTACCTGCGAGGAAGAGAAGGTGCGGTCGCGCAGAATTTTCTACGGGCACTCTTACAAAGAGCGGGTGGTGCGCTACGGGACCGCCGGGCCCACCGGAGACGCCGGCAGGGAAAGATCGGCATTTTTAGAAGCATATCCGGCGCTGCAGGGAAAGCAATTTCTTCTTTTCCTAAGTCGAATACATCCCAAGAAGGGATGCGATCTGTTGATCCGTGCGTTTGCGAATAACCCAGATCAATTTGCGCCAGGTCTCCAACTTGCAATGGCTGGCCCTGACCAAGTGGGATGGGTGGCGGAGTTAAAGGATCTGGCGAACAAACTTGGAGTGGCCGACCGGGTGCACTGGTTGGGCATGCTGAAGGGAGAACTCAAATGGGGTGCCTTGCGTTCTGCCGACGCACTGATTTTGCCTTCTCACCAGGAGAACTTCGGTATCGCGGTCGCGGAGGCTATGGCCTGTTCAACCCCAGTGCTGATTAGCGACAAGGTCAATATCTGGCGAGAGGTCGAAGCCACCAAAGGAGGCTTCGTACAGCCTGATACCCAAGAGGGAACTCAGAACCTGATTCGTCGATTTTGTGCCCTGTCTGCATCGGAGCGACTGCAAATGGGGAATGCTGCCCGAAGCGGGTTCCTCAATTACTTTGAGTCAGAAGCCGCGGCACATGATTTTGCTCAGGTGATTGGTTTCTCCTCCGATAAAGAGCCTGTGACGCAACCACGCAAGGTCAAGGTGTTGCAGGTCATTCGCAGTACTGACCCCGAGTCCGGCGGACCGATCGAGGCATTGGTTCGAAGCTCCGAAGTGTTGCTTCGGGAAGGGCACGAGATCGAGGTTGTAAGTCTGGAGTCTGAGGAAGACGCAGCAAATCGTTCATTCCCTTTTCCCGTGACCGCTCTCGGCCCTGGCACAGGGAGATACGGGTTCAACATGCGGCTCGCTCCGTGGATAAGACAGAATGCTGATCGATTCGATGCCGTGGTTCTGCATGGACTTTGGAACTACTCTTCGTTTGGAGCATGGCGTGGGCTTGAAAACCACGGAACTCCGTACTATATCTACGCGCATGGAATGATGGACCCTTGGTTTCGAAGCCATTATCCGCTGAAGCATGTTGCGAAGCTCGTATATTGGTGGCTGGCGGAAGGGCGCGTGCTGCGCGACGCGGCTGGAGTGCTGTTTACCTGCGAGGAGGAGCGGCTGCGAGCGCGAAATGTATTTTACGGCCACAACTACAAAGAGCGCGTCATGCGCTTTGGCACTGCGGATCCCAACGGCAACGCGGAGAATGAAAAGGCCGCTTTCTTTTCCGCTTACCCGGAACTCAATGGCAGGCGTTTTTTGCTCTTTGTTAGCCGAATACACCCAAAGAAAGGTTGCGATTTATTAGTTCAGGCTTTTGCGGAGGCCGTCAAAGACACTCCTCCAGATTGTGACTTAGTGATCGCGGGTCCCGATCAAGTCGGTTGGTTGCCGGAATTGCAGACCTTAACAAAAAAGCTCGGCATCAGCAACAGAGTTCACTGGCCCGGAATGCTGAGGCAAGAAATCAAATGGGGAGCCTTCCGATCTGCCGATGCAATGATCCTGCCTTCCCACCAGGAGAATTTCGGGCTTGTGGTTGCGGAAGCGATGGCGTGCTCCACACCAGTTCTGATTAGCAACAAGGTGAATATCTGGCGCGAGGTCGTCTCGTCGCAGGCCGGTCTTGTGGAGCCCGACACCCTTGGGGGAACTCTGAATTTGATTCGCCGCTACTGGGCACTCTCTCAGCATGAGCGCGCCCTCATGAAGAAAGCGGCGCGCCGGGGATACGAGCAGCACTTTGACATCGAAGCTACCGCTTGTGACTTGCTGCGGCTGATTCAATCCGCCGAAAATTAATAAGGGAGTTAGGGTGCTGACAAGAAATTCGAAAGTTGCTCTTCCCAGCGCCATGCTCCCATTACGATCTGCCGCAAATCAAGTCTGGCTTCCCAGCCCAAAATCTCTTTTGCGCTTTGAACTTGAGCGAACAGAACAGGGGGATCGCCGGCCCTTGCAGGAGCGAAAACGTGAGGTACTTTGCGGCCTGAGACGATCTCGATCAAATGAAGCAATTCGGCAATCGATGTGCCTTTCCCAGTGCCAAGGTTCAAACTAATCGACGAACCACCCTTAGCGATATGCTGCAATGCCTTGAGATGGGCTGAAGCAAGATCCGCGACATGAATGAAATCACGCACACAGGTTCCATCGGGCGTTTCCAAATCACTGCCAAAAACTGTGAGCGGGGGTCCGCTGCCGAGTGCTGCGCGAATCGCGAGCGGAATGATGTGTGTTTCCGGAACGTGGATTTCTCCTACCTCGCCGCTCGGGTGTGTTCCCGCGGCATTGAAGTATCGCAGAGCCGCAAAGCGAAGCCCGTGTGAAACAGAGTATGCGGAGAGAACACGCTCAAAGAAGAGCTTAGTGGCGCCATAGGGGTTGATCGGTTCCTTTGGACTCGACTCGTGAATCGGAAGAGATTGGGGAATGCCATAAACGGCGCAGCTTGAGGAGAAAACGAAAAGTCGAACTTCGCTTTCGAGCACTGCGTCCATTAGCGCGAGCGCCGACTCCACATTGTTGTGGAAGTATTTCCGCGGAGATTTGACTGACTCCCCAACATACGCAGAAGCTGCGAAATGCATGATCGCATCTACCCGCTTGAGGACCGGCCCAAGTTTAGCCCGGTCAGCTATGTCGCCCTCGATAAGTTCGAAGCCCTTTGACAATTTGCGATGGCCGGTAGACAAATTGTCGTAAATCAGAATTTCATGCCCGGCTTCAGCTAACTCGCGGACTGTGGCTGATCCAACATAGCCACTGCCGCCAGTTACAAGCACTCTCATTCACTGCCCCCTGCGCCGCGTAATATTGGGAGAATATCATGGGCGACTATGGCCAGGATGGCACGAGGAGGTATCCATGATTTCGATTCTCGTTCTAACCTTGAACGAAGAGAATAACCTTCCAAGCTGTCTCGACACTGTGAAGTGGTCGGACGATATTCACGTGCTCGATTCATATAGTTCGGATCGCACGGTTGATATTGCGAAGAATTATGGTGCGAAAGTCTGGTTCCGCAAGTTCGATAGTTTTGCGCAGCATCAAAACTGGGCTCTCGATAACATTTCGTTCAAGTATCCATGGGTATTCTACTTAGATGCGGATGAACGAGCGACGCCGGCGTTAGCGTTTGCCATGCAGCGGGCCGTGAGTGATCCCCATGAGAATGTAGCTTTCAAGATGCAGCGAAGAGATTTCTTTCTAAACACATGGCTAAAACATGTTCAGATGACCGCCTTTTACGATCGGCTGTTCCGTCCCGAGAGGATGAGGTACGAAAGGCTCGGTCATTGTGTATCAAAGCCAGTCGGGCCCGTGGGAGTTATAAGTGGGTATCTGGATCATTTTCCCTTTAGCAAGGGAATGAGTGATTGGGTCAACCGGCATAACTTCTACAGTACTCAAGAGGCTCAGCAGATTGTATTGAATCGCGCATCGGGAAAGGCAGTTAGCTTATCGGGATTGTTCTCAAGCCAAGACGCCAACGAGCGTCGCCGCCATCTTAAAGAGCTCTACTATCGCATGCCGATGAGGCCGCTTATAAAATTCCTTGTAATGTTCATCTTGAAACGCGGTTTCATGGATGGGGCTGCGGGGTTCACTTATTCAGTTCTGATGGCTTTCTATGAATTATTGATTGTTCTCAAGACCAGGGAGCTTACTTCGACGGAGGTCCTTCAGGGGCCGCCTCGTCCCACGGCTGGCGAAACGAGCGTCTCCGCGGAATCAAAAGTGGAGACGGCGGGGGTCCAATGATTGTCCGGTTTGATTGCGCCGCGGTTAGGCGAAGTCAGTCCTTATTGGACTTCGAGAGGAAGTAGGATTCGATCGCTCGCAAGACGGAACGCTGATTCAGGACCGGGTCTCTATCTTCGTATTTTGCTGCCCAGCATATCTGGTTCACGATGTCTCGTGGATAGCACGAGCGGAGTTCCTGTTTCAGCGTGTACTGGATGAAATCGATCAGGACATTCGCGACGCCGTTTTCAAATGGGATTCCGCGCTCGACCGCGACCCTGCGAAAGATCTCGCAGAATTCTTCATCCGTGACGGCGCCGACATGGATCTTGGTTTGAATTCGCCGAAGGAACGCGGCATCCATCAACTGGTTTGGATCAAGATTCGAAGCGAAGACCACGAGCATCTCAAACGGAATCTCGATCTTTCTGCCGCCGGCCAAGGTGAGGAAATCGATCCTCCGGTCGAGCGGAACGACCCAACGGTTGAGCAGCTCATCGGGGCGAACTCTCTGCCGCCCGAAGTCATCGATGATTAATACGCCGTTGTTGGCCTTCATCTGAACAGGGCCGGAGTAATACCTCGTGGCTGGGTTGTACTGCAGGTCCAGCATCTCGATGGTGAGTTCTCCGCCAACCAGAACAGATGGGCGCTTGCAGAGCACCCAACGCTCATCGCAACCCGCCGGCTCTTGTTTCTCCAGACGCTTGTGAACCGTTGGGTCATAGACAGTTATGACCTGGCCATCGATCTCTACCGCGTACGGAAGCCAAACCGAGTCCTCGGCCATCACTCTCGACAGCGTCTCGGCAATCGTCGTTTTTCCGACGCCTGAGGGCCCGTAGAGGAAGATTGCAGCGCCCGAATTGAGCGCCGTGCCTAGCTGCCATAAAGTTTCCTTGTCGAGAACGAGATGCGCAAAAGCACGATCGACGTCGGCAGGGTGTACGTCGATGTTGGCAACACTTTGCTTCTTGACCTGGTTGACATAACTGGCCAATGGAACCGGCGCAGGCCCGGTGTAGTGACTTTGTGATAGAAGTTCTTGCGCGCGGGTTCTGCCCTGAGAGGTGATGGCAAGATCGGGAATCTGGCCGCTCAAACCCGTAACATGGCAGAGCTGTTCCGACCTCAACCGTCTCAGCAGTTCGCTCGCGACCTCGAAGCTGAGCCGCGTAAGCTTTGAAAGTTCAAGAACAGAAAATGGGCCGGACAAATACAGCGTCTTCAGGGCCAGCTCTTCGAGAACTGTCTGGCGGAGGCCCACTTCGGCGATCGACACTGGCCTGTGGGTCGGCCCCAAATTCGCCGATGCCACGGTCGGGTCGGTTCTCAGGAAATCGTGAACATCCGGATGACCGGCCGGTCCAGATGGCCGAATAGAGAGAATCAGTTGCGGACTTCGAGCCGATTCGTGGGTAGAATTCGATATGCCCTCTGGCCGGAGTCTGGCGGCGAACCCGCCTCCGTTGGCGTCATTACCGATTGTTTGCATTGTGACGCTCGATGACGAATTTCTCGATCTGCAATCGACCGAATTGCTGCCATGGTTTCAAGTGGTTGCGCGCGACAGCTACGACGATCTGGCACGATGGACGCACGAGGCGCACGTTTCGGCGGTAGTGCTTGACATCGATACCCAAGGCGACGATCCGTTTGGGGGCCTTCCAGTTCTCAGCGAACTGCGCAAACTTAACGAGAATTTCACCCTGATTTCGATGAGCAGAGCCCGCTCGCGCTCGGTCGAAAAGCAGGCAATCGGTGCCGGCGCCGATGCCCATTTCCGCAGCCCCGTCGATCTCGCCGAATTGCGAATCACGCTGGTCGACACGGTGCGGCGCCGTGCTGAAGAGGCCGAGCGCCGGCGGTCGCGTCACCAGGCCCTCGAATCAAGCCGCTTCCAGGATTTCATTGGTGCGAGTGAGCCGATGCGGCTTGTGTACGATGCCATCCAGCAGATCGCCAAAAGCAACATCAACGTTCTTATCCGAGGTGAGAGCGGTACGGGCAAAGAGCTTGCGGCCCGGGCGATCGTTGCTCTGAGCCGTCGAGCCGGCAAACCCTTTATTCGCCTGAATTGTGCGGCTCTACCCGAGAACCTCATCGAATCCGAACTGTTCGGAAGCGAACGTGGAGCGTTCACGGGAGCCACCGAATCGCGACCAGGCCACATCGAGATGGCAGACGGCGGGACGCTCTTTCTCGATGAAATAGCCACCCTCACTCTGCCTCTGCAAACTAAGCTCCTGCGCGTGCTTGAAGACCATCACGTGCAACGCCTGGGAGGGCGCACACATCGGAAGATCGATTTCCGCCTGATCTGCGCCACCAACGAGCCCCTGGAAGAGATGGCTCGAACCGGGCGTTTCCGCGAGGATCTTTACTATCGGATTCACGTCATTCCGATCCACCTTCCGGCGCTGCGGGATCGCACCGGCGATATTTCCCTGCTCTGTGACAACTTCCTTCAGATCCACTGTTCTGCGAACGGAATGCCTGCAAAACATCTGACGGCCGAAGCGCTATCGGCACTCGAGGAACATACTTGGCCGGGCAACGTGCGCGAGTTGGAGAATCTGATCCAGCGCCTGATCGTGACCACCCGCCACGAGGAGATTGGCGCGAGCGATCTGCCGCCACGCGTGCTGGCGCAGAGCGTTGCGGCCCAAGAGGCTATTCTGCTGCCCGAGGGCGGGACCAACCTGGATGATCAACTTCGCCAACTGGAAATAGCCATGCTGACAACCGCGCTCCGGCGGACCTACGGAAGCAAAACCGCGGCCGCCCGACTGCTGCGCATTGACGTTCAGCGGATGAAATACCTCTGCCGGAAGCACGATCTCTAGTCTTTATGGGTTAAAATTTAACCCATAAAAGGTTAATTATTCACCGATGTTCCACGTGGAACATTTGGCCCTGCTTCGCCCCGGCTTCATTAATCTATTGATTTCAAGGACTTTACAAGAAAGCTGTGGACCTTCGCCAAGTTTGGCATGCCGGATGCAATAGGTTAGGGCGTAGGCAGCAGTCAAATCGATCTTTGGGGGAGCGATAAAAATGGCAATCACCAAGAAATCCTTGATCAGCAGCAGCCCGGCAGCGAAGACAACCAAGAAGTCCTTCGGCACACCCTCTGACTCAGCGGCAGCCGCCAAGCTTGCCACCGCAAGCATGAAGACCGCGATGAGAACCACGATGAGAACCACGATGAGAACCACCAAGCTCAATGTCATCGCTGGCAAGCAAATTTAGTTAGGCCGGGGTTATTCACGTCTACACAATCTGGCCCTGAGCCGGCGCGAGGTGCTTTCGATAGAAAGCTCTTGCAGTCAGTCGAGACGTGACAAGTTGCCTTGGTTCGCGAGTTTGATCTGGGTTTGGATCAGCTCCCCTGGAAGCCAAAAACGGCGATCGCATTTGCGGTCGCCGTTTTTGTTTTTACCAGACGTGCGCTTTGACAAGATTCAAGACGCCAGTAAGAATGCGCTCGGCGAGACTATGCCTCACGCCGAAGATCTTCGCTTCGCCCGAGAGGCCAAACATGGGATTGCCGGAAGTTTCCGGGAACGTCATTCGCGAAGAATAGAAAACAGGCAGTTTTATACCTTGATAGTTCTGCTTGGCGATCAACCCCTCAGGCAACGTGACGGACTCTCCGCTGGGCGGGGAGAGTGGCATTCTCACAACGGAGAACTGACCGGGCAATGCCAGTGCGACCTCGGCTGCGGGAGGAATTCGGTTGAGAGCGGACACGGGAATAAACACCCGCACTGTGCGAGATCCGGCATCGGCGAGGTCGAGCAACGACTGGCCTGACGCAACATTCTGTTGCAGCAGCTGAGCGGGATTCTGAGTAAGGACGATCCCATCCGCTGGTGCAGCAATCTCAAGCGAAGCCTGGGCCTCATTTGCGATTCTGCTAAAGTGGACTGCGCCGGTCTGCTCGGCCGCAGCGGAGGCGATGCTTTCGCCTTTCAGTTGGGCGTTGTTTATATGGAACTGGGCACTGTTCGTTGCGGCCTCAGCTTCGGATTGCATCGAGGATGCCATTGAGCTGTTCATCCGAATGAGAGGTTCGCCCGCATGGACTCGCTCCCCCAGCCGAACTAGAACGGCATCTACCCGGCCAGGGACCGCAGCATGAAGAGTGGCCGCATGAGTTGGCTCGATGACGAAGTATGCGTCCTCGCGATCGCGCCAGAGAGGCAGGAAGAGAAGCGCAGCCAAAAATGTGACGCTTAGAATATGTGTGGGCCGCCAGTGAAGGCGCTTGCCAAGTCTATGATCCAAAATCTGCCTCAACACCCGGCTTAGGGCGCGCAGCCGGGAGCGGTACAGGAAGAAAGCCAGGGCGCCGGAAGGAATCAGGGCGGCCTCCGCGATCCAATTCGATGTGACGTTGTAAGAGAAGCGAATTACAAAGAAGAGGAGTGTATAACTGTAAGCTCCGGAGGCAAACGCATAGAGGAAGAACAGTGGAGCTCGCCTGCGGGGCACGATCGGAGTCTCGACTGAAAGCCCGAGAATATGATTCTGAAACCAACCAGACAAGAAGGCCGTCGAACGCTCCTTGAGGTCAGGGATCTCGATGACCTCAGTCAAAAAGTAGTACCCGTCGAGCTTGATGAGCGGATTCAGATTGATGATTACAACGGCAATGCCCGTGAGCAGTATGATTTCGTATGCAGAGTTGTGCAGCCATCCACCCACTGCGGAGTTCAGCCAGAAGATCATCGCAATTCCGCAGATCACCATCTCAATCCAGATGCCGGCGATGATAGTTGCCAGCCGTTGCACCTTGGTGGCCGAGACCCAAGTCTCAGTCACATCTACAAAAAAGCATGGTAATAGATAAATGAACATCAGCCCCATGCTGTGAACCTGGCCGCCGTAGTGCTTGCAGGTCAAGCCGTGGGCTGACTCATGAATGAAGCCAAGAATCGTTATAAGGATCCAGAACTGTGCGAAGTCAAGCAAGCTCTTCTGTCTGAAATTGAAAAAAAGTGCCGTATCGGGGCCAATGATGCTCCAATTGTCAACGAATACTGCAGCTTCAAAAACAAAGAGCAGCACGACTACCAGCACGCACCATCGGCTATAAACAAATCTACCTATCGCGCGATCAAGCCAGCCGAGGTAGTTGTCCGGGTCCCAGGCTGAAAAACTGATGTGAGCGAAGTTGACTTTTGACTTGCTTCGGCGCCCGCGCTGGGCCATCAGCTTTTCGCTGAGCGCAAGGTTTTTCTCCTGGTGACTCTTGTGCCAAAAGTCGCTTTCGTCCATCTGCTCGGCAAATGTTCGCACCCGTTCTGGCTCGATGAGCATGCCACACTGGTTCGCGAATGCTTCGGCGATTTCATCGTAGGAGCGAACGCCGTCAAAGAGTTGAGCAAGCTGCCATTGCGCAGGCGAGAAGCGAAAATAGTTGGACTTGCCCCGCTGAAAAACGCCTACGACCTCTTCGCCGTCGAGAACTTCCTCGCGAATGATGAGGTCCGGATCGAGACGCGGAGGTCTGCTTCGCGACAGGCGGGCTTTCGGGATTTCGGGCAGAGCCGCATCGAGAGCTTCGCTGAGATTCATGGCGCGAGACGCACCTGCATCGACATTCCGGGCTTGAGTTTCGGCGAGGGGCGGACTACGGCGCCAATAACTTGAACGCTGCCGCTGGCGGGATCGACGACAGGACTGACGCGAACGATGCGTGCGGTCTGACGCAGACCGGGGTAATCGGCAGTTGTGAGTTCAAGAGGTTTCCCGAAGGAGAAGGCAGCCATCGTCGTTTCAGGAACTGTGAAGAGAACTTGCAGCGGGGCCTCAGCGGTGATCCAAAAAAGAACGTCGCCTGCTTTCACTTCCTGCGCTGGGCGAACGGAACTGCGGCCTACGACTCCGGCGAATGGCGCAACGATGCGGGATTGTTCCAATTGCAGATTGGCGGTTCTCAGGTCCGCTTCAGCAGCAGCTTCCTCACTACGAAAGCGGTTGACGTCGGCGATGGTCTCGTCGACCCTGTATTTCGCATGTTCCCAGGCTTCTTCACTGATGATCTTGTCGGCGCGCATCAGATCCGCGCGGCGTAAATCGGCTTTGGCCGTCAATTCTTCAGACTCCCATTCGCTTACCTGGGCTTGTGCGGAGGCGATGCGCGCTTTTTGCGACTCGCAGGCTGCGCGCAACGTGCGGTCATCGAGTAAAGCAAGTACCTGGTCCTTACGCACGTGATCACCGATGCGCACAGCGATGTTGACCACGCGTCCATTTCGCTCCGCAGCTATGTCTGCCTGTTGCTCGGCAACAAGGGGGCCCGTGGTGGTGAAAGATTTTGTATCCAGCACTTCGAGCTGGGGGTTTGGCGCCGCGGAGGGAAGCGGTTTGGAGGCCGTCGGGGCTGGGGTCTCAACTACGGCTGCGCTGGCGGCCGCTGGATTAGGGGAAGAATCGCAGCCGGTGACGGGCGCCATGCACGCGGTCGACAAAACGATTGCCGCGGTGAGAGACGCGAATTGAAATCGAGAATTCTGTTTCATGTGAATTACCAACCGATCCAATTCCACAAGGTTTGCCATATCCACAGTGCCGGCCGGCGTAGCAGGACGTAGCCCGCAGGACGCCAGCCCATCGAGATCTTTGCCCGGCCTGTCATACCGCTGCGAAGGCTTGCATCGGCGTTTGAGACAGGCACTTCAACGGCGAAAGTACGTTCACCGTCTCCCGCATGCGCCTCGGGGCTGACGACGGAGATTTGTCCGCGCCAAGTGCGCTGAGGATAACTGTCGAGCTTGATCGCTGTATTCTGTCCCACGCTTAACAATGCGGTGTCGCGTTCCGGAACGGCGACTTGAACAATGGCAGAAGAGAGATCGAGCACCTCGGCAAATTGGGCCCCTGCGTCGAGATGCTTGCCTGAAGCGTTTTGCAGGTCACGGGTAATCACGATGCCGTCGATCGGGGAACGCAGTTGCGCGCTCTCGACGCGAGAGCGTGCACGGTCCAACTCCGCATTCAGAAACTCAGCCTGGGCACGATCGGCACCCGCCTGAGCCGCGCCGTGAGCCAAATCGTTCTGCATAACCAGCAGGGTCTGTTTGTATTTCGACTCGGAAGCGGCCAGGTCTGCACGCCACTGCCAATCGTTCATCGCACCCAGGACTTCTCCAGCCGCAACGCGTTGACCTTCGTGCGCGAAGACTGCCGTCACGTTGCCATCGACCGGCGCCGCGATGCTGACGAGATGTTGAGGGGCGACGGTAGCTTCTCCCGTCATGCGCATGGGCAGCGGGAAGAACGAGAGGAAGAGCGCTGAACCGCACAAGACGCCGAATGTTTTCCAGCGACTTTTGCGGCTCCTCAACAGGGCCTGCTTTCTCTTGATGAGTGGTTCGATCAGACTGATGAGCGGCACTTCGCGATAGAGCAGGGCATTGCGGATCGCCACCGTGGCCTGCGCGGCGAGAATCTTGATCATCTCTGTGTGAGGCAGATCGAGAAAGTCAGGCTGTGAGCTCTCGTAGAGCAATTGTCCGACACGGCCCTGGTCATCGGTGAGCGGAACAGCATAGAGTCCGCGGAACCCTGTTTCATCAAAATGGCGTGCAACCGGAGCGGGAAGTCTGGCCTGTTCATCCGTGGCACCGTCGTCCTTGCGCCGGAGGTGCAGAAGTTCCGGCTGCGACGAAAGCCACCCAACCAGATCACGAAGTCTTTCGACCTGGATATCGCCAAGCGGAAGGCTGGACAGCCCCGAAACCGCCTTCAACTGCAGGCGGCCGCGATGATCGAGGGCGATGACGCATCGTTCGTAGGGAAGCACGTGTTGCGGGCTGTTTACGATGATCTGAAGCAGGCGATCGAGGCGCAGCGTGGATGTGATTTCAGAACTCACGGTCACAAGCGCTTTCAGAATTTCAAGTTTGCGCTCAGCGAGCATGAGGCTTGCGTTCTTCAGCGCGCTGCTGATCGTCTCTGCCATGGAAATGAGGAGGAACTGGTCGTCATCGTCGAACCGGCCTTCTCTGTTGACGGCTTCAAGGACGCCAACTTCGGCTTCGTCCTGAAGCAGCGGAACCACCAGGGCATTTGCAACGGGCGGAATTCCGCTGTTGCTATCCACAGCAGCGTTTCGGCGGGTCAGGCGTTCATCGGCTGGGTTGTCGATGAGGAGAGGCTCGCCTTCTTCCGCCATGTCGCCGACATATCCCGCGCCGGCCGCCTGTGTCATTCCAATTTCAACGGAAGTGTCCTGTCCGCTGCTCGACATCAGGCGCAGCACTTCCCCTTCGAATAGCCACAGATGAATGGCCTGGCAGGGAAGCATGGCGGAGACTTTAACGGGAATGGACGCCATGACGGTATCGAGCTCGAGCGTCGAGTTCAGCGATTTTTCAAGGTCGTAGAGCTGCGACATGCGGTGAACGGAATCGAGCAGATCCTGGCGCTGCGACTCATTCTCCTCGGCCGCCAAGATCGCTGGCGACGCCAGATGCGTGATTGGCGCGAGAGCTTCGATATCCAGAGGCCGAAAGATTGTGGAATAAGAGAGAATCTCGATGGCGCCAATCAGCCTGTCTCCCTGCATCAAGGGAACGTAAGCGATGGAAGCGACAGAGCGGGAGACATGGAGGTGGGAGTAATCTTCGCGCAGAATGTCAGTGCCCGAATAGACGAGGGTCTCAGGCGATTCGAGGACCAGCGGGGCCATCAAGCGATTACCGGAGCCGGTGGATGAAGGCTCGACGGAGATATCGCCGGCCACACCGATGACGTTCCAAGCCTGCTCGGCGTCTTCCTTAAAGCGGTGGACGGCACATGCGCCGTTGGGAAACTGTTCGACGACGGCGGCAGCGACGAGGGATGCGCGTACAGCTACATCGGGCGCTGTGAGAAGCAGGGCGCCGACATCGACAGCGTCATCGTTAAGTGGAGAAATCATCTGGCACTTTGCTGTCCAGTAAAACTCTGCTTGACAAGGGGATACGGGGTAGTGATTCTCAAGTAGTTGAGGCTTGGAGATTAACAAGTTCCAGTTCCGGTGTAAAGCGAAATTTTGCTAGAGAGACGGGGGAAACGTGGACCTCGATATAAAGCAGAGCGGCATTACTTGCACGCTGAAACTCAAGGGACGGCTGGTGAGCGGCGAGGCCGTTGGTCAGTTTGAAAGCGCGTTCCAGACAGCGTTGGCGAACGGGCAGATCTTTCTGATTCTGGACCTTGAGGCATTGCCCTACATCGATTCGTCGGGCATCGGCTCAGTTGTCAACGCGCTGAGGCAGGCCACGAAAGCCGGTGGGGGTGTGAAGCTTGTAAACCCCGCTTCTTTCGTCGCCAAGACTTTCAAGATGGTCGGCATCCTCAGTCTTTTCGGAGTCTATGAGTCAGAAGAGGATGCGCTTGTAGCGTGCGGGGGATAACCCGTTAGCCGGCGTTGAATTCGCCCAGAGGTAGCGGGTGGCTGAACAGGTAGCCCTGGAAAGAATGACAGCCGAGGTGAGCGAGATAGGCCCGCTGCTCTTCGGTTTCGACGCCTTCGGCGATTACGGACAAACCCATGGCTTTGCCAAAAGAGATGATGGCTTGAGCGACGGCTCCGCTGATGGGATCGACCAGAATCTCACCGACGAATGCCCGGTCAATCTTGATCTGGTCCAATGGCAGGCGTTTCAAGTAAGCCATCGATGAGTAGCCGGTGCCGAAATCTTCAAGCGAGAAAGTAATGCCGCGAGCTTTCAGCTGATTCATCTTGACGATGATGTCTTCTAAGTTCTCCGCGAACATGCTTTCGCTCAATTCGATCTTCAGGTTCTCGGGATTTGCTCCGGTGCGATCGAGGGCGCTCAAGACATGATCCACGAACTTTGGCTGGCGGAATTCACGAGCGCTGACATTGACGGCAACGGTCAGATGGGTGCCTTGCTTTCGATTGGACCAGGCGGCAATTTGGGTGCAGGCCGTTTCCATGACCCAGTTTCCCAATGAAAAAATCAGGCCCGTCTCCTGTGCAAGCGGTACGAACTCTTCCGGAGAGACGATACCGCGATTTGGATGCCTCCAACGGATGAGTGCTTCGGCGCCGGTGAGGAGACCGCGGTCGAGTTGCGGCTGATAATAGAGGGAGAACTGGTTCTCTCTGAGGGCTAAACGCAGGTCCTGCTCCATCGCGACCCGGGCGTTGACTGAAGCCTGGAGTGCCGGCGCGAAAAAGTACATTGCGTTGCGGCCCGCAGCCTTGGCCTGGTACATGGCGATGTCGGCCTGTTGCAGAACTTCATTGGTGCTCTCGTTCTGGTTTCCAAATACGGTGATTCCCATGCTGGCGGTGGTGTGGCACTCGCGTCCTTCGAGTACGTATGTATGGTCGATGGATGCAAGGATCTTTCCACCGACTGTCCGCGCCTGTGCCGCTGCAATTTCGGGGATCTGGCTGAGGTCTTCGAGAATCACCACGAACTCATCGCCAGCCAATCGCGCAACCGTGTCGACTTCTCTTACGCAGCCCGAGATTCGATGAGCGGTTTCCTGAAGCAGGAGATCGCCGATGTGGTGGCCGAGGGTGTCGTTCATCGACTTGAAGTCATCAAGATCGACGAATAGTAGCGCATGCTTGCTGCCGCTTCTGACGCTGGCAATCAGCGCCTGGCGCAACCGCTCCCAGAGCAAGCGCCGATTGGGCAAGCCTGTCAGGGTATCGTAAAAGGCCAGATTCCTTATTTTTTCTTCGTCTGCCTTCGCTGCGGATACATCTCGAATGAACGAAAGAATGCAGGACTCGCCTTCGATTTCAGAGAAAGAAGCGGACAATTGTCCCCAGAAAACCTCTCCGTTCTTCCTTCTCAGGCGTACTTCCAGATCCCGGCATCCAGCATTCTCCTGAAGCACTTCAGCGAGTTTGAGGCGATCGTTTTCGTCGGCCCACATGTCGATTTCCAAGGAGGTGCGCCCGACAACCTGGTCACGCTCGAGTCCCATCAACTGGAGAAAAGCGGGGTTTGCGTCGACAATCGATCCATCGCTCATCCGCGCTATCAGAACTCCGTCGGGACACGACTGAAAGGCGCTGCGATAGCGTTCGTCGCCGGACTGCTGGACCTCGACGGTGAGGATCCGCTCAGCCTCGATTGACTTGCGCTCGTTAATGTCCTGGACGTGGCCCAGGAGGTGAGAGGGCCAACCCTCCCTGTCGCGCAACAGGGATATGGTTAATTTGGTCCATGTGAGTTCCCCGCCTTTTTTGATCAGGCGGGTTTCCAGGCTGACCGCGTCACTGGCTCCGGTCCACAACCTTTGAAAAGCATCGATACAGGAAGCGCCGTCGTCTTCAGAGGTAATTTGCTGGAAGGTTAGGCCTCGGACCTCTTCCCGGGGATAGCCAATGATTTCGGCGAACTCTGTATTGCATCGCAGGATGTGGCCTTCGGGGGTGGCGTGGACGATACCCACCGCCGCTTGCTCAAGGAAATTCCGGCTTTCTGGGTTAGGCTTATCGGACATTAGGAATTTCCTTTTTCCTGTATGGGCGTGATCGAATTGTACCGTTGAATAGCTTGTTTTCAATGACTTGACTGGGCTTGGCAGAGGGAAACGCAGAGCTTTTCGTCACCATTCATCGGCACCAGCGTAATCATGGAATTCAACTCTAGGAACCTGTCAGACTACGTTGTGGGGACCTGCAGTGGAAATCACACGACAGTAGTACGCGCATCCCCAAGAGATCGATGTTCGAAATGTGCGGAAGGGTTAGCTCGGCAAGTTCGCCGCCCGGTTGAGGAGATCCGGGCGCCATCTGAACTCAGACGCTTATTAAGCCGATGATATTATTGCGGTTACTGCGTAGAATCGCACAAGGATGTCGCTCGTGAGGGGGATTTGGAACTCTTCGGCTTGCATGCGAGGAGTGGATGTTCGTGGCAGTTCCTCTGGCGTGTTACCCGTTCGTGATTACCGTGCAAAACTTTTTGCCCTAGTTGAGCACCAAACGCGTCTTTATCGAAACTGGAATTGCCTCGTAACAAGATTAGGAAATGACTTCTGCCGCAAAGGCGGAGCAAGCAGCCCAAGAGAACTCGCATTGATCGACGTCGGTTACTCGAGATGGATGAAGGTGGTTTCGGCCCTGGGACCCATGATGGTACTGGCCTTCATCGCCGTTTCCGTTGCAGCCCAAACCAGCAAGCCGACGGTTGTTCCAGCAGAGCCCGCCAAGGCTCAATTCCCCAGCGATTTTAAAGTCCCACTGATCTCTGAAGGACTGCGCCTCGCCGACTTTACAGGTATGGAACCACGCCCGGAATTGAAAGACAAGCTGGCGGAAGTTTCCGGCTTCTTCCAGCAAGTGCCGAACGATGGCCATCCCGCGACTGAGCAGACTGAAGTGTGGCTAGCGAGGACCAGTACTTCACTTTATGTTGTCTTCATTTGCCATGATCGCCGCCCCTCCGAGATCCGGAACCATCTTGCCCGCCGGGAGAATGTTCTGAATGACGACTATGTCTCGGTGCTGCTTGATCCGTTTCAGGATCGCCGCAAAGGCGTACTCTTCACGGTCAACCCCGCCGGGGTACAGTCCGATGCGGCATGGACGGAGAACAGCCAGCCTGACTACAGCTACGACCAGGTCTGGGACTCAGAAGCAAGTGTGACAAAAGATGGATGGATGGCGATGATCGTGCTTCCGTTTAAAAGCCTGCGGTTTCGCTCAGCGGCGGCAGACTGGGGCGTTGTGTTTATGCGCAATCTGCCACGGAACAGCGAACTCGATTTCTGGCCGCGCGTTTCGATGGGCGTGGCGGGAACTTTGAGCCAGGAAGGGACAGCTCATGGAATCGCAGGGGTCAGCGGATCGCACAATCTGCAACTGAATCCATATGTTCTTGGGCAGAGCGAGCGCACGCTGTTGAACCTTGACCCATTGAATCCCTACTTTAGCTCCCGACACTTTGAGGGGACGGCAGGCGGTGAAGCCAAACTGATTATCAAAGACAGCATCGTCCTTGACGGAACCATCAATCCGGATTTCAGCGATGTGGAATCGGATCAACCGCAGTTCACAGTCAATCAGCGTTACCCGGTCTACTTCCCTGAGTTGCGTCCTTTCTTTCTGGAGAACGCGAACTACTTCAGCACTCCGATTCTGCTGGTCTACACACGGAATATTGTGCACCCGGAGTATGGGCTACGCGGGACCGGAAAGATTGGCCGCACAAATCTCGGGTTCTTCCTTATCGACGATCGAGAACCGGGAGAAACCGTGGCGCCCGGCGATCCGAAGTATCACCATCGCGCCTCCTACGCAGTCGGACGAGTTTCTCACGATTTGGGCAAGGATTCGAGCGTGGGACTGATCTATACGGACGAAGAATTTGGCGGTGGTTGGAATCGTATTGGCGGTATCGACTTCACCGCGCGTCTCACCAAGAATCTGACCGCCCTAGGGCAGATGGTTGAAAGCTCCACGATGCGACCCTCAGAGAGCGGCAAGCCGGCAACCTACGCCGCCGGCCCGGCGAGTTATCTGGAGTTTCAACGCTCTGGCCACTCGTTGAATCTCAACAGCGTCAATAAGGATTACAGTACCGGCTTTCAAACACAATTGGGGTTCATCCCGACGACCAACGTTTACAGCGACCAGACGCATGTCAGCTACCAGTGGTTCCCCAAAAGCAAGGTCATCCAGAGCTTCGGAATCGAGACGAGTCAGCTTTTGGGGTGGGACCATCAGGGCAATCGCCTCTATCACTATTCCACGTACGATCCGTTTATCCTGCTGCCCGGAAACGTTGTGATCGCGCCGATCGGTGGCCAAAACTCGGACACGCTTGGCCCGCAAGATGACACGTTGCTTACGCGCAACAAGAATTTCACGGAGAACTTCGGGGGAATCGTGGTTCGCGGGGCACCGCTGACGCAACTGAATCTGAGCATTGTTGCTATTCGCACCGGCAATGTGAACTACAATCCGATTGCCGGCGCCGTGCCGTCGTTGTTGAACGAGCAGACTGTTCAGTCACTCATAACGTGGCAGCCCCTGCGTGGATTGACTACCGACAACAGCTACTTGCTCGATCGCGATCACTCTGTGGCGAACGGCGCATTGGTATATGAGAGTCAGACTCTGCGCACCAAGATCAACTACCAGTTCACTCAGTCGCTGTCGGCGCGCATGATCGTAGAATACGACTCGACGCTCGTCAATCCTGCCGAGACGTCGCTGCCTCGTAAGAAGCAGATTGGCACGCAGGCATTGTTCACCTGGTTGCCACATCCTGGCACAGCGGTCTATATCGGATACAACAATGATTTGCAAAACCTCGATCGATCACTGTGCAACCGGCAACCAAGCGGGGTGTGCGATCCCAACAACCCGGCGCCGCCACGGTCACTGGACTTCTTGAACGACGGCCGGCAGTTCTTCATCAAGGCTTCTTACCTCTTTCGGTTTTAGGCGTTGCATCCTGCTTGACACTGCAGGATCACCCGATGAGTTGTTTCACGTTCACTCAGCATCCTTGACGCATCGAAATCCGACCGCTCCGGAACGGTCATAACTCGGCGCCATCAACAGGAGCTTCCCGTGTTGATTGTTTTTGTAGGCTTGCGGGAAGTACCAGATTGATCCCAGAGGCTTGTAATGGCTGCCGCCTCGCAGAATCGCGGCGCGGGTGTGATCGTCGACGTACTCGTCCGTCCATTGCCAGACATTGCCCACCATGTCCATGACGCCGAACGGGCTCGCTCCTCGCGGATGAGCATCCACATCGCCGGCAGGGAGCATGATCCTTTCCCGATCGACAATCGGGGCGGGAGCATCTTTGGGATCGCGTCCCCAGTTGCATGGAGGGACGATCGTGGGGATGGATGAAGCGGTACGCGCATCCTGACTGGAGGGAGTTCCATCAGCCTCGCCTGGCGTGGACGCTCCAGCGGTTTGAATCGCTGAGGGCGCGCCGTTGAGCGAAATCGGCCCAGCCCAATCGCAGTTTCCCCATGGAAAGAGCCGGCCATCGTTGCCCTGGGCGGCGTATTGCCATTCCCACTCATGGGGCAGACGCTTGCCTGCCCACTTTGCATATTCGCGAGCATCTTCAAGAGAAACCCAGGTCACCGGTTTGCTAGCCCATCCATCGGGATAGTTGCCAGCTTTCCAGTCCTTGAGGAAGTTGAGATCGTCTTTTGGATGGTAACGAGTGGCGCCGATGAACTTCTTGAATTCGGCATTGGTCACGGGGTATTTGTCGATGTAAAACGACTTGATATGAATTCGATGTTCGTGAAAGCGCCGAGCCGAGTCTTCCCAGGGATATTGAACATCGACACCGACATCGTTGGAGCCCTCGATCTCAATCCCCTCAACCTTGAAGAGGAAATCCGCCGCTTCAATGCGAATCATCCCCTCCGGGGTGGAATGTGTTGCTCTCGGCCTTGGAATCTCGACGAGTTGTTGAGGAAGCGGCTTCCATTCGTGAGAGAAGGTGGAGAGTGGCTCTGCCGTCAATTGCTTCATTTTCGAAAGCAGCTCCTGCGTATGTTGGTCGGGCATGCCCGGCGTTGCGAGGACAGCACCATACGCTTGAGCTTCTATCGTGAATTCGAGCACAGACTGATCGCCATCTAGCGCGGGAGTCAGCTCTACGCCATGATAGAGGTCGAAGTATCGCATGCCTTTGCCGAAGGGCACCGTCATTTGACGTCCAGTTACGTCATATTCATTTCTGTTTACGATGGTCCAGACCGTCTGTTGGCCAATCGGCCAGCGGCTCGCAAAGACACCGAACCGAAGCATTGGAAAGAATGGCTCCCACTGCTGGCTGGCGAAGAACGGTGCGATCGCGCGCTCGATTGCCGCGACTCGCCGCGTCGCCTCCCCATCGCGCGGAGTCAAGCCATTCCAGATACCCCAAACGTTCTCCCAGCTTTCCCAACCTTCTCCGTTGAAGAAGGCAAACTGCAAATCATTCGTTTTGTCGCGATTCCAACGGCCCTGAATGTTGACCTGGTGTCGCGGTTCAAGCCATCGATATTTGTCAACGGTGGGTACGAATTGGAACGTGTACTGTCCCCAGGTAAGTACGTTCCAAGCAAGAGCCTCATCAGACGGGCCGCCCTCCGGCTCGAAGGCAAGTGAGTGGCCCACTTTGTCTGCTGCCAGCGTAAACGCCAGGGGAACTCCGTCCTGCGTGTCGCCGTTAATGCCATCAGCATCAATCTGCTTCGTGAATTCAGCGATGGCCTGCGGCCAGGGGCGCTCGGGATCTCTTGTACCCTGGTCCCACATCATCATGGGGAACAAAACCTTCACACCTCGGCGATGGAAATCGGCAACCATTTTCCGCACACCTTCCACGCCGCCCGGCATGGCCCGCACCATATCCTGCTGGTTGCGATCGTCGATTCCCATGTTCGGATACGTGGCCCAGATCAAGACGGCATCGATTCCGCCGTAGCGTTTGGTCAGGTCGTCGAGGTAGCGATCGACGGTGTACTTGCCGTCGGCAGAGTCGTAGAAGAATCGATCATGCACCATCATTTGAGGCTGGATGAAACTGGACTGGGTCCACTGCAGCGAGGGCAATGCATAGCGGCTTGGATCGTATCCGATACGGACGAGACGCTCAGCCCGCCAGTGCGAGATATCTGCGAGCCAATCGCGGTGCATTGTTGCGGTGCAAGGAATATAGCCGCCTTCCCACGCGCCGCGAAGGGTGTAGCATTTCGGCGGAGGGATCTGCTGTTCCTTTGGCGCATAAAGCGTATCCTGTCCGGATAGCGGAAGAGCGACGCAGGACGCCAGGATCAATGCACAGAGATGACTCATTCCCTTCATGCAGTACGCCTTTCGACGAATCATTTTGTCTCACAGCTCAACGACAAATATAGTTCAGCGCACGCGCGCAGCAGAAGCGGCGGCGAAACGCATACCAATCGTTTTGCGGGAGAGCAGCGAGAATTTTCTATCGGCGGAAAAGTGAGAGAACGACCGCAGCAAGCGAGAGAAGCAGCGCCAGCAGTGCCATTGCGGCGGGTCCCCTGCCGCTTTTTGTGATCGGAGCCACGGCGGGGTCAACACTGAGTTCCGCTGTGTCCGGAGGAGCCGTCTTCGCAGGAGGCGGTGAAGCGACAAAGACGGCGATGGTGAGTTCGTCGGTGTGACTCAAACTGAGGGCACCGCCAATCGGCTGACCGTCAACGGCAATGTCCGGCTTGCCCGCGGCGTCATGAACGACTTCAATCCGCAGCAAATCGAGCTTTGCGAGCGAAGCCACGGCTTTGTGCAGCGCTTCCTTGGCCGACCACATTCCAGCAAAACTAGCCAGTGGCGATGGCTGCATGAGCGCATGGGCGATCTCGCGCGGCGTGAAGGTGCTCTTATAGAATTCGTCTTCCCAGAAGTCTGCAACGCTCGGCATTGCAGCTATCGTCTCAAGGTCGATGCCGATCTGCATTCCATCGGCAGCCAGGTGAAAGCCGTTGGACGAAGTGAACGCGGGTGGAAGCGCGGACGGAGTCGATGCTGCGGCATCCGCGCCAGGGGCTACAAGCGAGAGCATCGAGCAGAGTTCGCCATAAGTGCCAAGCTTGAACACGCCGGCATTGGAGACGCCCCACTTGGAACGAAGGGACGCGGCGAGCTTGGCACGGCCGAGCGATCCTGCGAGCGGCCCGTTCAGCGGAGTAGCCGCGGTGATCTGCGTTGGATCGATACGGCCAAGCACCGCAACCAGTTCTCGCAAGTTTTCTTCTGTCATTGACTAATATCCTGCCGAGCAAAGTGAACACACGAAGCCGTCGGGTACGGCCGACCGCAGGAGGTATTCGTTGAGCTCAATCAACTGCGCCGATGTGCGTCCACAATCGGAGCAACTCAACTGTTGTGTGCCTTCGGAAGCCGTGTTTTCGTAGCTGAGCATGCGGTGTTTCAGATCGTTGAGAAAAAAAGCGGCAGTGCGGCCGTCGCTCAACTGATGGTCAAAAGTCAACGTTAGCGTGTAAAAGCCGTATTCGCCGCCGGGGGCAAACTGCTCGCCGCCAACACCAAGAATTCCGCTTTGGTTTTCGCTGATGAGAGGATAGAAGGCCGAGACACCCAGGCCGGACATATCGCTGATGGTAAAGGTTGCGTTGGCAATCTGAGCGGGCGCCAGCTTGTCTTCGAGATATGCCATGGTCAGCTCCCTCATCTCATCGGTGATGGTTGACAAGGAAAGTGTGTCGGAATTCCGGAGGACTGCGACTTTCAGGCCTCGGCCATCATCAATCGCGAAGCCGAGATTGACTTGTTCGTATTGCAGCATCGTGCCGTTGTGGAAGGCCGCGTTCAGGGTAGGATACTTTCGGAGCAGGCGGCTTACCTCGTATGCCAGGATCGCCGAGGCATTCCCATCCTGCATCTTCGTTTCAACGATGCGGCGCAGCCCGCGCGTAAAGCAGGTAACGGAAACCGCGCTCGATACCGCATTGGCCCCACCGGCCGCGAGCGCCGCTCCCTCGCGGCGTTTCATCTTGGATAGAGGAATCGCCTTATAGGGCTGCGTGATAACGGAAGGCACAGGCTTGCCTGCAGCAGTCGCTGGGGCTGTTCGCGCAGGCTCCAGATGCGGCTGGGGCGGATTGAGAAAGTCGAGGATGTCCTGCTTGCGCACTACGGATCTTCCGGGAAAATCAGTGGCGGTGAGCCCGTGCACCTCCATCATCTTCGCCGCGACCGGAGAGAAACGCTGCGGGTAGTCCGAAGCAGGCTGAAATTCCGGATGGTGGGCTTCTGCGGGCTTGCTCTTGAGAGCAGCCGGTTTGGGTTGGAATATAGATATGGCGGGTTCAATCTTTCCATTGACCGGCTCGGAAGCGGATTTTGGAGCCGCGGGGCTATTCACGAGAGCCTGCGCGTTCGGGGCTTGGGCTGCGATATGCGCGATGGCCGCGGAGACGGGAACCTCGGCGCCTTCCAGAAAATCCTGAACAAGAAAACCGGCCGCGGGAGAATGGACTTCCATGTTCGCCTTGCTGGTCTCCACTTCGGCGAGCAGCGTGTCGGCTTCCACTTTTTCACCGTGCTTGACAAACCAGCGGACCAGCTTCACGGAATCGTCGTTGACGTTGTCGCGTTCGAGGATGACAGGAATTGAAGAGGTCATCGAACGAGCTCCAATGTCTCTGTCACGATACGGTCAGTGTTTGGCAGTACGATTAGCTCCAGAGGCTTGGCGGAAGGGATGTGTTGCGGATGAGAGTAGAGCCTGCGCTGTGTCAGCGTGCAATCCATTTCGCAAAACGACGCCATTAGTTCGGCGGTATATCCGCAGAATCCATGCCCTTCTTCCACGAGGAGCAAATGGCCGCTGCGCTGAACCAATGGCAAGATCGATTCAATGTGCAACGGATATAGCTGCATCAGGCAGATCACTTCGACGACCAGATCATGGCTGGCAAAGAGCTGGTCCACTGCCTTCTCCACATCGAGGAGCATGCCTCCGTAGCAAACGATCGTGGCGTCGGGCCGTGCCTCAGCACGCATATAACTTGCCGGAAAGTCGTGCGTGCTATGGAACCACTTGAACCCTTCGACCGCATCCGGTGAGACCTTTTCGCCGTAGAGAATCTTGTTCTCAATGACGATGGTGGGCAGCACCGGCACCTGGTCGCTGAGGAGCCGGCGGTAGACCTCAGCGGGATCGAAGCGGTGATTAAGCGCCAGGACGCGCGTCCCGGGGATGCCGAGCAGATGTTTGTCGAGTGACTGGCTGTGAGTTGGGCCATAGCCGCGCTTCCCGCCCATGGGTGTGCGGACCACCAGGGGAACCTTCACCTGGTTGGCGTACATGTACTCGAACTTGGCTGCGTGGTTAACGATCTGATCCAAGGCCAGCAGCATGAAATCGCCGAACATGATTTCCAAAACTGGACGCATGCCTGAGAGCGCGAGGCCGTTCGAAATTCCCGTGACCGCCAATTCACTGATTGGAGTGTTGCGCACCCGGCCAGGGAAGAGCTGGCTCAGGTCTTTGGTTGCTTTGAACGCACCGCCGTACGGGCCTTCGATGTCCTCGCCCAACAGCAGAACGCGTTCGTCATTTTCCAATGCTGCACGCAGGCCAGCATAAATTCGGTTTACGACGCGATCGTCTACTTTGAAAACCGATTCCGTCCAGGAAGCTGAAACGTCAGCCTGAGTCGGCTCAAGGGCACTGGACATCGGGGAGTTCTCCGCTTCAGTGACTGCGGCATCGATCCGCGTGTGGAGAGCTGCCTCGATGGGACCGATGGTCTCTGGAAATGCTCGGGTTGCCTGGTGCAGCAGATCGCGCTCCCAGTATAGGCCCACCTCGGCCGGATCGCGATTGTCGTCGCTCTTGGAGTGCGCCATGAGCCGGTACGTATCGACGCGCAGGAATAGCGGGTGCCGCTCCCGACGCACAAACGAGACCGCCTCACCCATTGTCTCGATGAGGCTCAGGGGTTGCCAAGTATCGCTGCGGAGTGTGCGAATGCCAAATGCCTGGGCTCGTAATTCAATATCGCCGCTCAGGGTCTGAGTCTGCGATGTGCTTTGCGCGTATAAGTTGTTCTCAAGCACCACCAGCAGCGGAAGTCCCCACATCGACGCGAGGTTCAGGCTCTCATAGAGGGCGCCCTCGCCCAGTGTTCCATCGCCGATGAATACAACGGAGATGTCATCCGAAGCGCGGAGCTTCATGGAGTAAGCGAGACCAGCAGCGACCGGTACGATGCCTCCCTGGATGCCGTTGCTGAAGACGTTGGAGTCGCAGATGTGCTGACTGCCACCGCGACCGCGGCAGATGCCGGCTTCTCGACCCATGATCTCGGCGAACAGGCCGACGTAATTACCGGTTCGCGCCAGGTAGTGCCCATGGCAGCGATGATTGCTGAAGACCGTGTCGCCTTGCGTCAGGTGCTCCGCCAACGCAACCCCCGTCCACTCCTGCCCGATGCACGTATGCACCGTGCCGAAGAGTCGTCCCTCGCTGAAAAGCTTTAACAGTCGCTGCTCAAACAAGCGGATGCCGAGCGCTTTTTCGAGAAGCCGTGGCTCCGGGAGGGTGTTTTTGTTCAGAGACGGGCTTAAACAAATTTGGGACATACGTGGATTGACTTCCGGTATTGCAAGGGGGCCCCGCATCTAGTTGAACCGGGTCTGCGCGGGCCGTACGGGAACAGGATCTTTTTAGGAGCAGCCGCCTCGATTGTAACCTTCATCCCGAACATTTCAAAACGGAAGTCGGGCATTCGGAGGCATCGTTCCTGCGTTCAATCGATTAGCTTGCCGGGCGGACAAGGGCAGTTGCACCTGGAGGCTCTCGATATCATGGATCACAAAGCTTCTCCAACAGATGTAAACAGTTTGTTGTAAACTCTCACAACCCACCAGGCTAACGGGAGTACCGGTGAAAATGACTGTGAGAACTGTGAGAACTACAACCTGGATGTTCGCAGATGGCGCGAACCGATTGTTCCGGCTATGTCCTTTTTCCGATAGGAGGTCAGCATAGTTGGGTCCACTCAATACTTTGGGCGCTGTGACGATTGAATCAAGAAGCAGGGTGAAAACGCAGGAGACGCCGGTTGAAACGCGCAGCGGCCGGCGCCTGGATGAGCTTGATTCGTTGCGGGGTCTTGCTGCGCTCCTCGTAGTTTTCTTTCATCTGAACAATCTTTGGGAGACGCCGGCCACACGACTGGCATATTTTGTTCGGTTCTGGCTGCTTTATCCGTTCACTGCCGGACATGAAGCGGTCGTTCTGTTTTTTGTTCTTAGTGGATTTGTACTTGCCATTCCGGCCATCAGGGGAAAGGGACTGACTTACCCAGTATTCCTGCTACGGCGTCTATTCCGAATTTACTTTCCATACCTGGTGGCGCTGGCACTGGGGGTAACCGGGGCTGCCAAGTTCCATAACCACATCGGGCTCAGCGCCTGGTACACCGATGTATGGTCAAAGCCGGTCGATTGGCGGCTCGTTTGGCAGCATGTGGTCTTTATCGGCCAGTATCATTATTACCAATTCAACATAGCCTTCTGGTCACTCGCTATCGAGATGCGCATTTCATTGATATTCCCTTTGCTTTGCGCGCTCGCACTCCGGCTGAGACCCTCCCATTCATTAGTCTTGGCAGCTTTCATCTCTTTTGCCGGATCGCTTTTCTACTATTTTCACCCGAGCAGTGAGGCTATCTATTCGACTCTTCATTTTGCGCCGCTTTTTATTGTTGGGATTTACCTGGCCAGGCAGCAGAGGGAGTTATCCGCGTTTTATGCATCGCGCAGCCGCATCGCGAAGCTTGCCGGCGCATTGCTCTCGGCATTTCTCTTCATATTTGGGCTGCGCAATCACGTCGATCATCCGCTTCATCTGGTGACTGACTGGCCTACTACATTGGGCGCGGCCGGTATCATCGTGTTCAGCTTGAATTCCACGGTGTTTCGCAGAGTGCTGCTCTGGCCGCCCATTCGTTTTCTCGGCAGGATCTCGTATAGCGTCTACCTGCTCCATTGCACTGTAATGTTGGTGCTCGTACATCTGCTCGACGGGCACCTTCCTCGCCTTGTAATCGTTGCGGTTTGTTTTGGGTCAATATTGGTTCTGTCCTCCATCTTCTATTTTCTGGTCGAGAAGCCCTCGATGTATTGGGGCCGCCAAGTCGGCGATTTCATGGACGGAGGAGCGCATTCAGATTTGCCGCAACTGACAAAGGAATGACAATCGGTTGACGGCCCCCTGACACTTGTCTCGCCCGAGCACACTAGGTTCAAGGGATGGGGCGCACTTATCCATTGGGCGCACGTCTCGCCTTGGACTCAAATCGTTCAGGATGCCGGTGGTCGTGTGCATATCTGATCAAGTCTCGTCATCCGGGTGCGTATTGAGAGCTCACCTTTCAAACGCTATCTACGGCGCATTAGACTATGCGGCACATCCCATCGGCATGCTCGCCGTGGCGCCGATTATGCTGCGGAATCTGGGCATTGAACGATACGGCATCTGGGCTGTCGCGACTGCGGCGGTGAGCACTGGATCGATCATCGCGTCCGGCTTCGGAGATGCAAATATTCAACATGTCGCGACGGAGCGAACCAATGGAAACGCGGATGCGTTGATTCGCGCGGTCCGCAGCACGATGAGCATTCACCTGCTTCTCGGCGCCGCGATGGCAATCCTCTCCTGGACTGTTGCGCCCTATCTGGCTGGGCGGTTAGCGCCGTCCGGGAGTGATCAGTCGAGTTGCCTGTGGTGCCTCCGAATCGCAGGGCTTCTGACATTTGCCCGGGCTGTCGAGAGTGTCTGCATAAGTACGCAAAGAGCTTTTGAGCGGTACGGGGCCGCGGTCCGAATCAGCGTTCTTGCCCGCTTGATGAGCCTTGCGGCCGCTGCGGTCCTCGCCGCGGTCAGTCACAGCGTGGTTACGATCATGGGCGCAACCGCGGCGCTGACTGGGCTCGGTCTGTATGTCCAACTCATTGCCCTCAAGCGCCTCTTGCAGGCAGATACTCTTGCGCCGTCCTTCGACCCCGAGGCAACTAAGGCGATGTTCAGATTCGGCGTCTTCAGTTGGCTATTGGCGGTTTCAGGAGTTCTATTTACCCAGGCTGACAAGCTGATCGCGGGTGCGTCTCTGGGAGCCGCCGCTATTGTTGCGTACACTCTTTGCGCGCAGATGGCACAGCCCATCTATGGTCTAACTTCATCGACGCTTCATTTTCTCTTTCCACATCTCGCCGGCCAGCGTGTTTCAGCATCCGCGGCAGTATTAAGAAGGACAGTGCTGGTCGCCATGGCCGCAAATTTGTCGTTAGTCCTTTTGGGAACATCGGCGCTGCTGTTGTTCGGCGGCAGCGTACTCGAGGCATGGGGAGGGGATGCGATCGCGCGCAGTGGAGCGCCGTTGCTTCCACTTGTCGCCTGGAGCTCTGCGTTGCTTGGTTTGAACGTGACGGGAACGTACGTCATGTTGGCGCTTGGGCGAGTTCAGACGGTTACGTGGCTCAACCTGGTTGCGGGCTCCGCAATGCTGCTGCTGTTTTGGTATCTGCTGCCGCGCTATGGAATGAGTGGCATCGCGAGCGCTCGTCTGGCATATGGCTTCACCACACTCTTGATCTACGTTCCTGTTGTTCTTCTGTTGCGACCTCACCCTCACGGCGCGATGCGCTCGAAAACCGCGACGTCTGTTCCTGCGGGTGAGCAAGCGTGAAGGAGCGCTGGAATTCGACCGAGATCCAAACCGCAACTTGGTTTGGGAAATGCAATTCGCAGGTACGTCCCCGGAAGAGAGGGGCTTTCACCATGAACAACGAATCAAATCGGCAGTATGCAAATCTGCTTGGCGTTCAAGTGGAAGCGCTTGACATGGCGAGGACGATCGAGCGCGTCAAGCATGCGCTCATTGAGCGAACAAAGGGTTATGTGTGCATGGTCGGCGTGCATGGAATCATGGAAGCTCAACGAAACTCGAGCCTGGCAAATATTTACGGCGGATCGATGATCACTGTGCCCGACGGCACTCCGACGGTGTGGGTGGGTCATTTACAGGGGCTCGATTGGATGCGACGAGTCACGGGCCCTGACCTTATGTTAGAAGTCTTCCGCTGCAAGGAACTCTCTTCCTATACGCACTTCCTCTACGGCGGCAAGCCCGGCGTAGCGGAAGAACTTTCAGAATCCCTCTCGCGGCGCTTTCCCTGGGCACGAATAGTCGGCACTCACACGCCGCCATTTCAGGGCTTGAATGCGATCGAAGAAGAGGATCTCATTGCGAGAATTCGCGAGTTGAAGCCGGATGTAATCTGGGTTGGTATCAGCACGCCAAAGCAAGAGATATTCATGCGCAGGTATCTCCCGGTGTTCGATACGACTGTCATGTTCGGCGTTGGGGCGGCATTTGACTTCCACACTGGCCGAATCAAGGATTGTGCCGAATGGATCAAGAGGGCCGGTCTTCAATGGCTGCACAGGCTTCTTCAGGATCCACGGCATCTTTGGCGGCGCTATCTCCGCAACAACCCCGCATTTGTTTGGCGGATCACTCTGCAGCTTACGGGCATACGAACGTATTCGTCTCCAGATGCTGGCAACATTCCTGCGGCCGAAGCGCGGGTTCTGCGGGACGCCAGCCCGGAAATGTACACAGGAGACTCTGCGTAACCAGCGAACGCGCTACTGAGAGCGGCTGAGACGTCAGTAAGGGGACCGCACGTCTTTGTCGTACGGCTGGTCATATAAATTTGTGTGGCTCTTAGAGTCATGCTGCAACGAGGTGATCGTAATTTCGCCAAGATCGCCCGAACCACCAGTTAGATGAACGCGTCGAACCATCTGGGCGAGAGCAGGCTGAACCACGCCCTCGATCCAGATGTGCAATTCGTAGTCTCCCGCAGGAACGCCCGGCAATTGAAATGCGCCGTTGGAATCGGCGACGGCGTAGAGGCGCGTCGAGAGCGTGAGCACCACCGCGCTCATCTCCGGGTGAATATTGCAGAAGATGTACGAGACCCCTTCGTGCGAAAAGGTCACCGCCTTGGTTGAACCAGCTTCGTAAAGACCCAGGTCGAACCGCTTTCCATCGAACAATGAAAATACATTATGGAAGAAGGGATCGGCATTGGGGAATTGGACGACACTTCCGACTGGAATAATCAGCAGGTGCGGCGTGAACATTCGATTCTTTTGCAGTAATGTGTATCGGCGTTGTGGCAGAAAAGGCTCTGCAAGTGTTTGCGGCAACGGATTCAGCCAGATAACGGCAGGAGGCGCGGGATGGCCGCTGCTCTCGCGGGGAAGCGTCAACCGCATGCGCACGTCCACGGGCGCCTCAGTTTGGGCATGCGCCAGCGTTAGCGCGACCCCCAGCGCAAACAGCAGCCGCCGTATCGAAAACGGTCGCGGCGGCATCAGAACCTATACCCCGTCGCGATGCCAATGATGTCACCGCTGGCCGTTGATCCGTTCACGGGTGAGCTCACCATGTGCCGGTATTCAAGTGAGAACAGCAGATAGGCGCTGGGACTGTAAATCATGTTGGCGGTGTAGCTGCTATTGCGCGCGAGATTAAGATAAATCGCGGTTGCGTCGCCGACATAAGGCCTCAGTTGTCCGGCGTCAACCTGGTCTGTTCCAAAGGCAAGATTGAACTCCACATGCTCACCGCCGCGAGCCTTGAATTGCGTCCAGCCCCCCGTGCTGTCGAGAGCACGAGAGTAAACAATGTCGGGGTAGTCGGGATCCACGCGGTAAATGTAGTCCTTGTAGTCTCCGCCCCCCAGACCGCCGAGTGCCTGGCCATGGTAAAAGCTGCCGCTTAGCTCCACGCACTTGGCGAGTGGGAGCCGGTAGTCGAGCGTTCCAGCCCATGTGTTGAATTTTCTTCCTCCGCCCGTGCGGTGGGGCGCAAACACGCCTCCCACGCCGATCTGTAGACCTCTTTCCACCTCTGGGCGTACAAGTGCGAATCGGCCTTCAACCCCTGGCCAGCGGCTATGCTCGGCAGTGGTTGGTATGGCTAGATAGGAGCCGGTGGGGGCTAAATTCGAACTGTAGAGGGCGGGCGGATTTGCGATATCAATCAGACTTGCCTGCATGCGAAAGCGCTCAGCAGTTGAAATTGCGATGTCGTGCGTCATGCCAAATTGAGGATTCCACGTCCAGAGATTTCCAGACCACGCAAGAGCGGGAACGGCAACAGCAGTCAACGATGAGGGCGTGTTTGGTGAAACGATTGGGCGGTCGAGAGAAAAGAAAGCTTCTGTGCGGTTCCATTGCAGCGCCGCATGCGCAGTTCTCAGGCGCAGCAAGCCCCCGGTGTAGGCGCTGGGCGACGCATCACCGTCGAAGTCAACGCGCACGTCCGCGTGGCTGCGTGCATTCATGAGGTGCGGACCGCGAGCATCCAGGCCAAGCACGGTTTGCCGTATCGTTGCCCCTGTGCTTCCAGCGCCAGCCATCACGACAGTCGGTGTAGCCGGCAAATCCACTTGTCGCGTATTGACGAAACCGCTTAGCAGAACAAGGCCGCTGAGCTTGACTGGATACTTCGATTCGCTTTCCACCTTGCTTTGCTCATGCGTGGCGATCTGTGTTTGCTGGATCGCTTGTTGTTCGCGAACCTTGTCGACGGCTGCGGAAAGCTCCGCAGCTGGAGAGGGAACGGGATTCATGCCTTGTTGGGCCATCTGTTGCTGCAGTTCGGCGAGCTGGCTGCGCATCTGTTCCAGTTCGCGCTGCGACTGTTCAAGCTGAGCCTGTGTGCGTGTCATCGCTTCGGTTAATTGCTGCACCTGCTTGGTCAAACTATCATCTGTCGTTGCCTGGCCAGGCAGATATACACCCGTCGAGCACAGAAGCCCTGCGGCACAAAGAATTCGGCGCAGAGACAAATGCGATTTCGACGGCCGTCGTCCTTGAAATGGAGAATACTGTTTCATCCCGCCGCCCACCTTCTTTGATTCGCGCCCTCGGGTACAGCGTTCTGCGCGAGGCCTCGGGCAATCGTCATTCGAAAAATTGTTTCTCCCGGGTGGGTACCCACCAAGATGACCTCGCCACCATGCTCTGCGGCGATGCAGTGTGCCAAAGTGAGCCCGAGACCGGATCCTTTCTGCTTGCCTTCACTTACAAAAGGCTGGAATAGACTGCCGCGGATGCTTTCAGGAACCCCAGGGCCATTATCTTCAACTTCCAGAGTGATCAGTCCCTCTGTTACATCCATTCTGGCTGCAACATGGCCCGTGCCGGTGCAGGCGTGAGCTGACTGGCACGCATTCAAAAGCAGGTTGTAGATCGCGCGCTCAATCTGCTTCCCATCGACAACAGCAGTCGTTTCATTCGGCTCTAAGCATGTGGCGGTAAGGGTGACTCCCGCTGCATCTGGATGCGCACGAATCAGTGTCATCGCTCGCTCCAGCAAGGTAGCTGTCAATTCATGGGAGCGACGAATCGCTGCCCCGGTTCTGCTGAATATGAGCATGGATTCAATCAGTTCGGTAGTGCCGTGAACTGCGGCGCGGATGTCGAGCAGGATTTCGTTGCGCTCCGACTCCGAGAGCGGCGAAGAGGCAAGAAACTCCGCGTTTGCGTAGACGCTGGCGAGGTAATGACGGAGATCGTGAGAGACCGAACTGGCCATGCGCCCTATCGTCGCGAGACGTTCAGCCTCGAGCAATGCATTGTTCGCCTGCAGAATCTCATTGCGCATTCTGGCAAATGCCTCGCTAAGTTCGCGGACCTCTCTCGTGCCGTTGCCGGGCAAGAGGTGCGAACTGTCTCCAACGCCGAAAGCGCGAACTCCCGTTGCCAGGTCCTCAAGAGGGTGGGTCACTACCCTTGAAAGCATCACCATCAACAAGGTGCCAACAATCAGCGAAAAGAATCCTGCGATCAAGACAAGCCGGTCGATCTGCCGGATCGATTGCTCTGCCTGGTCAAACGACTTCAATACTACGAGCTGCAAGGGCGCCGACGAAGCTGCAGATAGATCCTCGATTGCGGCGATGAAGTGCTCGGGTCCAAGTTTCATCGACACGGGCGTGGCTTGCCCGCGCGAGACTTGCAACGGCCTCGACGTCAGTTCCTGCAGGATCGAGGCATCGAGCGTGCTTGAAACTGAATGCCCCTCACTGATGAACGCTGCATCGACAGCGGTAGCCTGACTAATCTGTCCGACAATTTCTCGCTCAATCCCAAATCCGCTAATGACATACCCGAGAAGAGTTCCGTCTTGCTCTCGTCCAAAGTAAAGCGGACGCAAGGAGCACGCATAAAGGTGGCCCCCGCTCACGAGATAGTGAATCGCCGGCTTGCCGAGCAGCGAACTCAGGTTTGAGCGCAGTTCCGAGTCATTGTCTCGATCTTTCGTGTAAGCCGCGACCACATTTCCTTGATTATCTGCCAGCGCAAAAAGATCGTTTCCGCTCACCCGCCAGAACTCAACCCCGGCGTCTTCGATGGTGCGCCGGTCACTCGTTGTCATGAGCGCTTTCAGGCTGGGCAAGTCCGCAAGCAGCGCATTCTCACGATCAAGAGCATTGAGCCGCTGCACCTGAAGATTATGGAATGTCGACACGGAATGAGTGAGGTCAGAGGTGAGGTTGTCTGCAACCTGAGCTTCCAATTGGTGGCGCACGATGAGCAGGCTTCCAAACGTTGCGCCGGCAACGATGAGCGCCGTCGCCGCGACCAGCAGCATGCGGGTCCGGATCCCTCTCTTCTCGCGCATGCACGCTACTCCTGCACCAAACTTGACTCTGCTTGTTGGCCAATCGCTTCACTACGGTACAAATTTATATCCTGCGCCGTAGATTGTAAGCAGATGCCGGGGATTGGCCGGGTCGGGCTCCAGTTTTTGTCGCAGCTTCAGGATCTGGTTATCTACGGTTCTGGTCGTTGGGTAGGAATTGTATCCCCATACTTCGTTGAGCAAAAGCTCGCGGCTAAGCACTCGCTCCGCATTCTCCGTAAAGAATTTCAACAGCTTGAACTCGTGCGAGGTAAGGACGACAAAAGTACCTGCGCGACGCGCCGTCATCTTCTCGAAGTCAATCTCACAGTCGCTAAATCTATAGACTGCTTGTTGGGCGGGCCGCCGCCGCCGCCGGATTGCGGCCTGAACGCGCGCCATGAGTTCACGAGGACTAAAGGGCTTCGTCACGTAGTCATCCGCCCCAAGCTCGAGCAGCAGGACCTTATCAACAACCTCTGTGATGGCGCTGAGCACAATCACCGGAGTGTCGCTCGAATCAGCCTTCATGGTCTGGCAGAGCTCGCGGCCAGAAATCTGAGGGAGTATCAGGTCGAGCACGACAGCGACTGGGCGGTGAGCGCGGAACAAATTCAACCCCGTTCTGCCATCTCCCGCAATCTCAATCGAGTAGTTCTCCTCGGCGAAAATCCTCCGCAGAACCTTTTGCATGCGCGGGTCGTCCTCGATGACCAGGATTGTCCCGAGTCCGGCCTTTGGCGCCGGTTCTTCTCCCACGCCAATTGGAGATTCTTCCTCGTTCACCATAGCGTTCATTTTGCTCCCGCATCCAGTCGCTTAACAAGCTAAAGCCTAGAAATGACAAAGATTTGACATTTTCTACCAAAGACCTGCTGTGCCCCGGTCGTCCGAAGCCCCAACCGATTTGGGCTCGCCAAGAACATGCTGACATTCCATCTCTCCCCGGACCGGTGCTGGAACTGGGCGTGGGGAGCCTTGGGAAGAGATCGCATGCCGGTAGAGTTGTATGTACTTTGCAGCGATAACATGGCCGGAAAGTTGCGGCAAGGTGAGCGCTGAGCGCCGGTGAATCCGGATGGCCTCGCTTACAGCTTTGGCAAAATCCTCTTCCGCGCCAATTCCAAGTGAGACGTACCGGCAGTGGTCTCCGCCCATTTCGCGGAAGGGCGGGATGTCAGAACAGATAACCCTGCAACCTGCAAGCAATCCTTCGGCAACAGGCAGTCCAAAGCCCTCGATGATGGACGGCGCGAGCAGCGCTTCGCAATGACGATAGCACCAGTGCATCTCCGCATCCGAGATTCCGCTAACCAGCTCAACCCGATTGGTGAGATCTGCCTCTCGAATGAAACGATGAATGTTCCCGGTTTCCGGCCCGGGCATTCCGACAATAAGCAGACGCGCAGAGGAGTCGATTTCTCTTTTCGCAAGGAGACGTTTGAATACCTTCAGCGCAAGCACAATGTTCTTATTGCGTCGATGTTGCGCAACGCAAAGAAGGAAAGGAGATCCATTCCACAGCTCAACGAAGGCCGGCTTCACCGCGATGGATGCGGGTTCCACGCAGTTGTAGACCGTAACCGCCTTATTCGCCACCTTCCGGGGCATGACACAATCGAGCCGCAATCGCGTGCTGTCTGAAACACACGCAATCACATCAACTGCCCGCAGACACTGTTGCAGCACGATGCGATTGAAGAACACTTTTGGGAATCCGAAATTGGTTGGAATATCGTACGGATATAGATCGTGCAGGGTCATGACAGTGGGACAGTGGAAGGCGCCTCGCTGCACAGGAGATGGATAGGAGATGTGGACGACATCCGCCTCAAGTTGTCTGGCAATCGCCGGAAGCTCCGAATAATACCAGAGGTTTCTTGTCACTGTACCCGGACGAATCGGAACGGCGTGGATGTGGAGTCTTGGATCCTTGCGTGATACTGCCTCGCACACGTGTTTGTATTCCCAAGGAGCGACAAGCAAATGCACTGCCGAAATCTCGGTTCGTGTCAGCAGGCACCGCACAACATTCGCCGCGTGGCGCGAGACGCCGGACATATGCAAATTCGAAGAGACGGCTGCGATAACAACTTTCATGGCGTCAAGCCTCCAGTCGGCAAAGACAAAGCACAATTACGACTGCATAGTTGCGCGACCAAGCCTCATGCGAACGCCTCGTCGAGCTTTCGCTCCTGGTCGAGAATTGGTCCAATCAAGACGATTGACCATAGCGGCAACGAGAGGTCAAAGACCTCTGTGTCCGCCAATCCGCGGACGAGAATGAAAAGCAACATCCCGAGAAAGAAAGTCTTCAGCGAACCTGTCCGGAGCCGACAAATCTCTCGAAACACACTCCAATAGATCGCCACGAATATGCCGACGCCAACCGCACCATAGGCATAGAACTGCTGCAGGAGTTCGTTGTGGGCGTGTCTCGCTTCAAATACGCCAAAGGGCGGGATCACCTTCCAGACGGAATGAAACCCGTGCCCGATCCAAGGGTGCTGCAGCGCTTCATTCAGAATGTAAGCCCAGATTCCAATCCTGCCTGTCAGCGTTTCTGACTGATTCCCAGCGTGGGTGTAGACGTCGTAGTAAGCCTCGAGCAGGCCCCAAAAAACAACGACAACGGAGACCGCCGCGGCTGCAAGGTAGATCTTGGCTTTCTTGCTGATGGACCTGTCCAGGACCAGCAGGACTGCTTCGCCCGCAACAAAAGCGATGATTGTCGTCTTGCTCAAACTGCGAAGCAGAGTGATAGCCAGGAACGCTGCCGGAAGCACCAATCCTTTTTCACCTCTTCGCATCAGATACTGCGCCAGGAAGAACGCAAATGCGCACGCGTAGCCGAACTGATTGGGTCCAAGCAGTTCTTCATCCCCGAGGCGAAGGTCAGACTGAGAAGGCAGAATCCAAGCGATGACAGCAATCGCAATGGTGCCCCACACGTAGCCCTTCATCAATGATCGAGCTGTGTTATCGATTGAACCTGCTCGCAGCAAAAGCGCCACGATCAGCACATCGCTTGCCATAGCGCACCAGAATGCAGTCGCGGCGGCCAAGGATGCTGTGCTGCTCCAAAGGAGGCTCAATCCAGAGAATCCAAGAAATACAAGCACCCAGCGATGACTTGGAATTGACTTGAACGACGCGAATGAGCGCACACTAGGCCCCAATGCACTGAATGCTGCCACTCCGACGAGTAGATAGTTGAGCGCCAGACTCGCGCCCACGCCTGCCTGCGGGTCAGCATGCACCAACCGCACGGCAAGAAGCACGGAGATCAGTCGAATGGAGAAATAGAAACCTGCGATTGCCGGCAACAGCATTGCCGTTCGTGCCGCGGAACGATCTTGACCGATGGTGAGAGTGGCGATCACTGAACCTCTTCCCGATGCCGCGCTAAACGCCCGAACAGGCTCCGCAGATCGAATGCGATCCGCTTTCCAAGCGCCTTGCGTGGGTCTATCTCACTTACCTGCCTCCAGTGATGTCGAATGAGGATGTGCGCCGAGACAACGACTCCGACAAACGCCGTAAGCAGAATGACGAAAACTGTTCGAGGCGGAAAGGACTTTTTCTCTGGAATCCCCGGGGCATCGATAACGCGAACGACTGGAATCTCTTTTGCTTCCTGAATCCGCGCAACCTCGTATTGTTGCGTCAGCATCTCAAAGACAGCCTCTTGCACGCGAACGCGACGGTAAAGGTTCGCGTATGGAACCGCAAGGCGAGGGATCTGTCGCAGCGAAGGATATAGTTCATCTGTTTGGTTTCCAGTCGCTGCGTTGCTGGAGGCGCCGGCGCCGTCAGCTTGAAGCGGGGTTGCTGTGCCGCTCATCTTGTTCAATTCGCGCCGCAGTTCTGCCATGCGAGCACGAGCTGCCCTCACGCGCACATTGCCATCTCCATAGATCTGCTGCAGTGAATCGAGTTCCGATTGCTCTACGATGACCTGCGCCTGCAGCTTTGCCGCCGCGTCGACTGTGGCCTTGGTCTGTTCCTTAATGTCAATCGTGGTGTGTGTGCTTGAGAACTCGCTCATGTCTTGCTGGGCACGTTCAAGGTCCGCCTGCACTCCCGCCAGTCGACGCTCAATGAAGACGCGTTCCTGATGCGCCGAAGACGTGTTTGTTCTGTTTACCAATTGATTCAGCTCGTCCAGGTAGCCTTGGGCCAGATCGCGCGCCCGGTGTGGATCTCTGTCTTCGACTGTGATTGAAATGACTCCGCTCTTCTTGTCATCCACAATCGTTGTGTGGCGGCCGAGGTATTTGGCCGCATCTATGCGATATCGTTTGCGATAAACGCTCTGCAGTTGAAAACGATCAATGAGATCTCCACTGATAGTGCCACTGTGCAGCAGGTCAACAAACAGAGCGCTGGAGGTTCGCGCACCCAGCAGGCTTCCTGCGAGACTGCCGAGGCCGCTCAATTCCCCCATGCCGCGACCAGCGAGAGCCGCAAACAATGCTGTGCTGGCGCCGGAGGTTTCCGGCGGCATGATGCGGGCCGTCGATTCATACCGTTTCGGAATCAAAAACACGATGATCACATTCACAACCAGCGCAACCGCAACCGCGCGAAGCAATGAGTGGCGGTGCTCCCACAAAACTGAGGTATTGGTCACCCAATTTGGCTGACCAGCCTCGGCCTCTGCTACTCGAATTGGATCGAGTTGCGCGGTGCGCATTATCAAGTCCTCGCTGCGACGCATCTGGACAGATTCAGCAATTGCGTTCTCCAAACACTCATTGGCCCAACAGCAGTTAAAGCCCCGCCAAAGCCGCGGTGATGGCAATCGAAGATGCAATCTGTGCCGCACTGAGCAGGTTGCGCCAGAATAGCGATGCGCCAATGATCTTTTGTGGGACTACGACCACATCGCCCGGCTGGAGCCGCGTAGAAAGAACGTCGCGGTCATACCACTCGCCAGAGCGCCGTCCAACAACCGACCCGTTGGCGCGGATCACAAAAATCTCTTTACGGTTCGCTACAGATGTTGCGCCACCGGCATGCTGTAGATACCATCCCGCGGTCTTTCCGGGCGCGTAAGTGATAGCCGAAGCGTTGTAGACCTGGCCGCTCACCAGCACGAATCCGGGCCGCTTGGGAATGCGAAGGACATCGCCTGTTCGCACCTCAATATCAGCGGGCGTGCCGGCCCATCGATCAATGTCGGCGCTGATATGAATTACCAACCGTCCTGTTGCCGGCTGATTCTTCAGACGGGACAGTATCTGTTCTTGTTGCTGCTGTATGAGCTGCATCTGACCCGACTGATCGGAGGCGCCAATATTCGGGGAGAGCCGGGCTGCCGCCGAACTCGTCTCGATTTGACGAATGAGCTCAACTCGACTCTTCTCTTCGAGTTCACGCACCTGATCGCGATTCAGGATGGCTCCTGCGGGATAGGCCGTCTCACGAAATCCGCCCGCACGCCGCAGGACGTCGCTGAGATGCTCCCCTTCCTGGAATCCGTAGCTGCCTGGGTGTGATACTTCTCCGTCAATATTGATGGATGCCCCGATATCGTTCCATCCGGTGATTTGATGGACCGTAAGTACGTCGCCCGGTTTCAGCGCCGGATCGACTTGGCTGTTTCCTTTTGACAGAGCATCGCCAATGCGAACATCCGTGCGCTGCCCTACGATCTTCGTTCCATTCACAACGCGGTAGCTGACGAGATCAGCATCTTCGAGCAGGGCGTCGCGCTTGAATCCACCGGCCATCCGAATGAGTTGTGCGGCTGTCATGCCTTCAGAAAGAGGATAAGAACCGGGGCGCAATACCTCTCCGCGCACCTCAACTTTGGGTGCATCCACCTCATACCGGCCTAAAATACGAATCGTATCGAAAGGTTGCAGGCTCGGATTGCTGTTGCCAATCAACGCGTCAGGAACGCTGAAGTCGATCGTCTCCAGGTGCAGGTCTGGAGGCACAAGGCGCACAATCTCGCCGTTTGCGGCTGGCTCCGGCAGCAGGTCTTGATAGCTCTGCAGAATATCGTTCAAGTGCATATCATCGCGATACGGATGCCGCCCGGGGCGCACAACGTGACCTTCGAGATAGATGACGCGCTCGCTATAGGGCAGAATTGAGGCGACGTGAACTCGGTCGCCATCCTTCACCTGAAACGCTGCAATTGCCGTACGCACAGCCTCCTGATCGTTCTGAGATTTCAAATCGAGGCTGACTGTCACGCGATGTTGGTTGGCATCGATTCGCTCAATCGATATGTGGCCCAACGCAGCCGTAACGGTGAGCCCGCCCGCATCGTCGAGAAGGGTCGCGAGGGTTGTCTCGCCCCGCAACTCGTAAATGGCCGCTCGCTTTACTGCACCCCAGATGGCCACCTGGGGGCCCGCGGCTGGAACTAAAAGCGTGTCGCCCCCTTGCAGCCGTTCCTCACCTTCGTGCATGCCGTGGAGCAGAAAGTCATAAAGATCGGCTTTTCCAATAAGCTGCTTACCCCGATAGTGTTCAATTGTGCGCAGCGAGGCGACAGCTGTGGGGCCACCCGCGGCATAGAGCGCGTTGAGCGGAGAAGACAACGAATTGATGTCGTACGCGCCGGGACGCTGCACATCGCCCACCACGTAAATTCGAATCGTGCGCAAGCGCGAGAGTGTAATAGCAATGTGCACATCCCTGTATTGGGGTCGCAACGCGTTTTGAATTGCACTCTGAGCGCGCTCCAGCGTGAGCCCCGCAACCTGCAAATTGCCGGATTCCGGGAGCGAAATATGACCGTCGTTTTCGATCTCGCGCGAGATTGTTTGTGATATACCACCCCACATATCGATCGTGAGCGTGTCGCCAGGTCCGATCACGTAGTCGGGACCGATGGGAACGTCAAGCGCGCTAGCGTGGGTTTGACTCCCAATGGGAACGGGCCGCACCCCGCCGCGATAGAGGAAGACATCCGATCCAAATCGCTTGAGGCGCTCGGGAGAATCTGGAATTTGCGTGTAGAGATCTCGAAGTGCTAGCAGGTTATAGGGAGCCGGCTGGCGAAGCACTCGCGATTCATCGGAAATATTGCGCGCGTCTTCAGGCCGTTGTTCCTGCTCTCCGCGTGCTGCAAGGCCGGGCCTGTCCGGCTGATTTTCATTTCGTGCGGCTGGCGCGATGTTCGAAACTCCTTCATTCGTGATTGCATTTCCGCTTTGTGGATACCCTGACAATCTCCCCGGGGAAAGCGTAGACCCCGCCAACTGCGACTGCGGAGAATCGGAAGTTAATTGGCCATTGTCATCGCGGCCCTGCATCTCTGCACGTTGCAGGTCAGCATCTGATAAGTAGCCGCGCGCGCGAAGAAAGGTCGTGATGTTCGCCCGCAGGTCTTTGCTTGACGCTATCTGCCTGAAAAGCATCTCGTCTGTGATGGAATCCGGCTGGACTGTCGTACCTTGCTGCTGCGTTTCCGCTAACAGAGATTTCAATTCGATAACCACTTCCGGTCGGTCCTGCAGAATTGAAATGATCTGCGCAGCCGGCAATGACGTGCGAGACGATGCGAAGGCATAGTCGTTGTCTTCAGAGTTGGCGCCAGCAGTATCCGCGTCGGTCGGTCGGCTCCCGGGCCCAGCCGAGCTTTGTGTCGTCTGCGCAGCCAAGCTGCCGCAGAGCAGTAGTAACGCCGCAAGAGCATTCAGGGAACGCGGCAACGGCGACGAATCGACCAATTGAAGAATTTGGGCGATCATTGTGTCACCCCCGTCACGCGCCGCTGCCACCGCATCGATTCGACTGCGTATCGAAGACCTTCTGTTGTGTGAAAGCGCAAACGGGAAAGAGCGAACTTGGACTGCGCCCAGTAGCGCAACACCCGCGAGAGCGTTGGCTCGCCCGCCTCTGAGCGAGTTACGCGCTGAGGCCAGTGAACCGGAAAGATGAAGCTTCGAACATTTCGAAGGGCGCTGGCGTTGGGAATCAACTGTGGTTGTAGAAGAAGATACAGCTTGCTGCGTGGAGAATCAGAGAGCAGGACGCGATGGCCATAGAGCTGCAACCACAAGCAAACTGCGGGTGACAAGCGATCCATCGACCAACGCGACAACTGCTGCGGCGCGAATTGGCCGAACATCAGCGTAGCCAGCATTGTCGCGACTCCGACCGCTAGTTCGGCCTTTGGTTCACTTGCGGCAATCATCTCGACTTCGCTCCAGAAGTCCGTATCACTGCGCCGTGCGGAGGCGTGACGCCAAAACTCCAACACCCAGAACGCCCGCGTGTGCTCGCTGCATAAGTGCTTGAACAGATGTTGAGCCTGCTGAACGAAGACATCCGCGGGAGAAAGCACAGGCAGACCGACGCCATTGATTGTGCGAAGTTGCGCTCGCGAAAGGCGGTCAAGAATTTGGAAATTCGATCCATGCTCTGAGGCGCGAAGAAGATGCAAATCCAACGCACGCTCTTGACGCACTTTGTAGATGTCATCGATAGTGGATAGCCCCGATACACCCTCTTTGAATTCCCAGGTCATATCGCTGACGGAATCGAGCACATATCCCAGCTCTCCGAGGCACTCTTTGGCAACCTCCCCATCCGATTCCCGAATGAGCAGGTCCAAATCCATTTGGCAGCGAAGAACGTTGTCGGGCGCCGACTCGGTCGGAAGCGTGAAGCCCTTCAAGAATGCAAACGTGACGTTGCATTGTTTTAAAGCGCCGGCTACCGTGACGGCCTCTTCAAAGAGCCACGCCGTGCGCTTGCGGTTGTCTGCCTGATTGTTCCTAAGCCGCGCCAGGATTGGCTCAGGCAAGCACTGCTCGATTCCAAGCTGCGTAAGTCGGTCAAGAAGATAGAGAGCCAGGCCACTGACATCCAGCCAGAACATTGCCTTGAGCCAGTCGGTCGCGGAGAATTCGCTCAGGCGCGCACGGATACTCGGCGCAGGTTCCCAAAATGCCGCTATCACGGATTCTTTCAAGCGCAGAGAGCGGTTCGATCTTCTCATCTCGAAATTTACCTTGCCAACGTTCATGCGAAACTCAGTGACTATACATCTCCGGTTCACCCTGGCTGCCGGCCGGGGGAAGACGACGTAAGAAGACAACGATGGACCATATCTCCTCTTCGCTCAAAGTGCCCTTGGAGCCCGGCATTCCCGACGGCGAAATTCCGTAATCGATCACCCATTTCAGCTGCCCGTCGGTGTATTGCTGCACCTCCCTGGAGGCAAGCGGCGGGACCGGCGGCGACATTCGATCCGCAAAGGGCACGCCGGTGTTTTGGCCGTCCATCCCATGGCAGGCAACACAGTAATGCGAGAAGGCCTCTTTTCCGGCGGCAATTGTCTCCGGGGTTGCGCGCAGGGGATTCGCTTGTTTCTTGTTGCCCACAAAGATGTGGTGCTTGGCACTCGACAAAATCTTCCCTTCCACGCCGTTGGGTTGAGTTGCCTTGCAACCTCCTAGAGCAACGCCGACGAAAAGTAATGCAACATGGACCGTGCGATGCATGCTTAATCCACCACATTGATGGTCAGAGTCATTGCGCCGTGTCCCTTGCCGCAAAAGACAGAGCAATGGCCGACGAAGATGCCAGTCTTGTCAGGTGTGAAGCGGGCGACGGCTGTTGCACCCTTGTTTGCCTTGATATCAAGATTGAGATCGCGAACGCGTATACCGTGTGTCACGTCGGCGCTCTTTAACGCGAACTCCACGAGTTCACCCCGCTTGAGCGTTATCTCGCCGGGTTCAAATCCAAATCGCTTTGCTGTTACTTCCACGCGTCGCGGTGTATCGTTTGCAGCATTTGCCGGGATGCGAAGTGTTACAGGAAACAGGATTCCGGCCATCAACAAGATCAGGGTGAACCCCTTATGCATAAACCCTCTTTGAGAGATACGAGAGCGGGAAAGATCGCACGCCGCTCTTGGGATAGTCCTCTGTTTTGAAAATCATCGAAACTCTGTACCGACAAAATCGCAACAGGATCACTCGGACTGCTGCTACCGTAGCGATTCGCGGATAAATGGGTGTCATACATCTGTCAGTGGATTGTCATGATTTTGTCGCCATAGCAGGTGGAAAGCCATCGTCGCATTCACCCATATCCAGAGCGATCGTGCCATTCGCACTCTTGCAACAACCGCGGCCGCTCGAACTGTGACATTCCGCTGACAAAGAAAAGACGACTTGCTGACACCATCAATTTCACCAGGCGCTACGGTGTCGATATGTGGCGTCAACTAAAACCCCGAACGTCTGATTGCGGTCGAATCGTCGGAGCAACGGCGCTTCTAGCGGCGTCGATCTTTGGCCCCAAGCTATCAGCAGGACAGAACACGCCGCTGATCTCCGGAGGTGTCGGCTTCTTTTCAAGCACCAATGGAGGCCGCACATCGTATCTCCCCGTTGTTTCCCCACTGATTGCTGCGCCACTCGGGCAGCATCTATTGGTTGAGAGCCGGGCAATGCTCATTGAATCAATCTTTCCCAAGGGAGGCGGACAGTCCGGCTACAATACGTCCGCCTTTCTCGGCCTCTCCTATTTGCAGTTGGACTATCTCGCAAACGCGCACGCAACTGTGGTCCTCGGCGAGTTTCTCACTCCATTCGGCACGTATAACGAACGTCTCTCGCCAATCTGGATCGGAAAGTTCGAAGAAGGACCACTCACTTTCGGCCTGGGAACTATGACCACAGGCGCGAGCGTGGGCGGGATGCTGCGCGGCTCCGCGTTCTCCAACGCAAATGTCTCTGTGAACTATTCCGCATACTTTTCCGCGAAGAGCACCAACCCGCAATTCAAGTCGGAGCGCTCTGCGGGTGGCAAAGCTGAATTCTATTTTCCCCGGCAGCGCCTGGAACTGGGCACGTCATATGGTCATCTGCTCGAGACCGCACGAGACAATTTCATCGGCGCGCACGTCTGGTGGGAGCCCGAGGAAAGTCACTTCAAGCTTCGCTATGAATATGCACACGGCCCGCATTCCCAGGGTTTCTGGTTAGAGTCGGACCTTCGTCTTGCACACGTCGGCGGCGAAGACAGCGCAATAGGCAGACTGGAGCCTGTCGTCCGCTGGCAGCAGGTATTTCGCAAAAGCCCCGACTCCACCGATGGCCTTCCTTCTGCCGACACGCAGCGCGCAGACTTCGGCCTCGACTATCACTTGCCGCACGAGGTGCGAATCAACACAAGCTATTCGCGTCAATTTTCTTCAACTGGCAACCGCAACATATGGGATACCGCAATCACTTACCGGTTCATGTTCCCAACCTGGAAGGGCAAATGATGAATCACTGGACACGCATAGCATCGGGCTTACTCTGCATCGCAGCGTTGCCGCTGTTGTCTCAGAACAGCACTCCTGCGACGCGTCCGGCCTCGAACGGCCAGGAAACGAAAACCGCAAACCATGCCACCGAGCACCTGCCCGACGGCCAGAGAAAATTCGAACAGCAATGTTCTCGTTGCCACACCGCGCCGGAGGGATTTCCTCCTCAGATCTCCGGAACGATCATTCGCCATATGCGGGTCCGCGCACAGATTAGCAAACAGGACGAAGAGGACATCTTGCGTTTCTTAAATCCATAACCGACGCACGGCAACCCGATTTGAAATCATCCTAAGCAAAACCTCAGCGAGAGAGACAGTGAAATGAAGCCCGATGCTCTGCGACTCGATCTTTGCGAATTGGTGTTCACTCTTCTCATCATGGTTTCTGCAGCGCTTGGACAAGCGCCAGGTACAGGAGCCATCAGGGGAACCGTCTACGATCCATCTGGACTCACAATTGAAAATGCCCAAGTGACCGTAGTCTGCGAGTCAACTTACACATCGAGGACGGTCGTTACTTCTTCGGCGGGCGTGTTCACGGTGTCGCTGCTCACCCCCGGATCCTATTTCATAACGGTCAACGCGCCCGGTTTTGAAGCGAAGACCGCAAGCGCCGTCAACGTCGTGGTGAGTGAGACCAGCGCCGTAGAGTTTCGTATGTCACTCGCCACGGTTGGTGTAAACGTTCTCGTTGAACCCAGTACCGCGATCGCACAAACCGAAAGCTCGACTCTTGGCCGAGCTGTCGACCAGAATACGATTGAAGCCCTCCCCCTTTCAAACCGAAACTACACACAGGTTCTCTCGCTCTCCCCCGGCGTCGTTGTTGGGCTCCCAGATGCGACTGCCCTTGGCCGCGGCACGCAAGACGTAACCGCCAACGGGAGCAAAACGACAGCCAATAACATTCAGTTCAATGGAATCGACGCCAACAATCTCTCGCAGAATTCTGCCGCCAACGATGTTGAAGAAGTCGGCGTTGCAGCTCCGGCGCCGGATACGATTCAGGAATTCAAGGTGCAGACAGGAAACTATGATGCGAGCTATGGCAGAGGAACAGGTGCGAATGTAGATGTGGTCAGCAAAACGGGGACAAATCACATTCACGGCACCGCTTGGGAGTTTCTCCGCAACGACATCCTCAATGCCAACAATTTCTTCTCGAAGCTGACCAATCAGCCGAGGCCCGTCCTCAAGCAGAATCAATTCGGGGGCGCAATCGGCGGCCCGATCATGCACGACAAGACGTTCTTCTTCGGCGCTTACCAGGGACTTCGCTCGAGCAACGGCGAAGGCGGGCAGGTCACGGCAATCCTCCCCCAGCTTTCAGCCGATCGATCCGCCGCAACTCTGGGAGCACAATACTGCGGGTTTGCGACTGCCGCAGGCGGTACACAGGTTGCCTGCGACGGATCAAACATCAATCCGGTCGCACTGGCACTGCTCAACTTCAAATTTCCAAATGGTAAATTTGCGATCCCGAGTCCGCAGGTCAACCTCCCCGTCACTGACCCCACGCAGATACCAATCGGTGAGTCGACCTATGCGACCCCCGCAAATTACAACGAAGATCAGTACACCGTGAACATCGACCAGGTGATCACGCCTGAAAATCAATTCTCCGCCAAGTTCTTCTACTCGCGAGCTCCGACCATTGAGCCGTTCACACCATATGCGGCCAATGTGCCAGGTTGGGGAACGAACGAGCTTGATCAGAATGCAATGCTGGTTCTGTCCGATACGCACGTCTTCAATTCGAAGCTGGTCAACATTGCTCGTGCCGGCTACATGCGGTTCGATGGCATCGCTGCGGTTTCAAATCCAATTCTCGCTTCCGATCTCGGAACCCAGTCGCCAACGGGAGATTCCGGGGCCAAGGTACCTGCACCTGCGATGACAATTGACGGGCTGTTCACCATCGGCGATGCAGGAACGCCTTCGCAATGGCAGGCAACCAACAGCTTCATCTGGCAAGACACAGTCGCTCTAATTCACGGCAAACAGAGCATGCGGATGGGTGCCGAAGCAAAGCGCCATCAGGTCGATATCGATTCACCGTTCGCGGCTACGGGGTTGCTCGATATCCGCTCGTTCAACGATTTTCTGCTCGGTCTGAGCGGCGCACAAAACGGCAGCGGCACCAGCAATGTCACCTTCAGCACCGGAAGCTCCGGATTCTTCCGCAAAGACGAGCGGTACACAGACTTCGCGACGTTCTTTCAAGACGACATCAAACTGACACAGCGCCTGATGATAAATGCTGGCCTGCGTTACGAAATATTTGGTGCGCCTTCTGACATCAACGGAAGAATGGTGACCTTCGATCCGACCATAGCCAGCCACTCTGCGCCCGCAGAGGGCACACTCAGCGGCTTTGTCGTCCCGTCCAATTTCAAGGGCAGGACTCCACCGGGAGTAATCCGCTCTTCCACGTCAGGCCTTTACGCGACGAGCCATCATGACGTCTCTCCACGGCTCGGCTTCGTATTGCGCGTGGCAGATCGTCCAACCATATTGCTGCGCGGCGGCTACGGCATCTATTTCGACAGGCTCTCCGGCGGTCTTGCTGAGAGCCTGCTTACCCAGGAACCCTTTGCGACGTTTCAAGGGTTTGCTGGGCCCCAGAATGCCGGTGCGACATTGCAGGCGCCTTTCACGCCTCTCTTGCCGAGCGTCTCCAGCTACCCAATTTTTACTTCGCGAATTCCGGGCGGAGGACCATCCATCGCTGCGATCTCTCGGAAATTCGCCGACCCCTACACAGAAGAATTCAATCTCAATACACAAGTCGCGCTTGCTCACGACTACCTGGTTGAGGTCGGCTATGTCGGCACGCGCTCTCGCCACGTAGCAGGATGCCTCGAGTTCAACCAGGCAATGCTGGCGAGTCCCTCGAACCCCATCAACGGAGAGACCTCGAACACTGCCTTGAACGTAATCCAGCGTCTTCCTTTCGGTGGCGTCAGCCCCGCATCGTATACCTGCCAGTCCTCTTTCAAATCCAACTTCAATGCGTTTGAGAGCAGCATTACCAAACGACTCAGTCACGGCCTGGAGTTCCTAGGCAGTTATACCTGGTCGCGAAATCTCGATGAGACGAGCGGCTCGTCGGGTGGTCAAGTCTTCGAGCTTTGGTTCTTGACAAACGATCAGACGAATCCAAGGCAGGCGTACGGCCCGACTGACTTCGATCGCACGCATCGCACGGTTTTCAGCCTTGTGTACAACACTCCTTCTCTGCACGGTGTGCCCGCAATTGTGAATCGCGCACTCGCAGATTGGCAGATCTCAGGTCTGCTCGTTGCGCAAAGCGGCACCCCCATCACGATTCTCGATGACGGCGCCGGCGCCGTTTACGGCAACTTCCCATTTGAAAACCGCGCACAGCGCACCGGGCTGAATCCTTCTACCTCTGGATCGCTTCATTCTCGCGTTCTCGGCCAGTATCTGAACCCCGCGGCGTTCACCTCGGCTCCTGAGGCTCCCAACGGTACGAGTCCTTTTGACACTGACTTTGGCAACAGCGGGGTTGGCCTTGTTCGGGGACCCGGACAGCACAACATCGATATGGCGTTCGAGCGCACGATAGCGGTCACAGAATCCAACAGATTTGTGTTGAGGGCGGAGTTTTTCAATCTCACGAACACCGCAAATTTTGGAAACCCGAACAACACCGTGAGTAACGGACCCTCATTTGGGGTAATCACATCGACGTCTTCCAATCCCCGCATCATTCAGCTTGCATTGAAGTACAAGTTCTGAGTTGCAAGTTGAATTGCAGATCGAGTCAAGGAACTCAAAGCAGGAATTGCAGGAGACAAAGGTCAGCTCATGCTCACGATTGTCAGAGAATATCCCATGCTCTCGATTGAACAGATAAAGATGGCCTGCGCGCGATCGGAACCCGTTGTTCTTGGTGATCCGATGCATGCACGTGCAGAATTCCCATTGAGAGAGACATTTTATCCTCTCGGTTTCGCGGTGGACATCGAAACGAATTCCGAGGAAGTACTTGCCGCCGCTGCCGCGAGTTGGCATGGGTTCGTCAGGCTTTTCGACACACGCCCGATCCGGCTTCGAATCGGCGTCTTTGGTTCGAACTATTCAGAATGCCCTCCCACTCCAACCTGCAAAATGCAGAAGCATCTGGCGTCGAATATCGCAGATGGGGAGAATTTCTCCATCTCTGATCTTGTGCAGGGATTCTCATACATTTGGCTGTCACCGGCGGCAATTACGCATCGCAGCTATTTCCACTACTTCTTCCTTGAATCCACCACCCTCTGCCATCTTGTTAGCTCCTTCACGACGCCGATTCATGCGGCATGCGTGGAGCTTGAAGGAAGTGGAATACTGCTCTGCGGCGACTCCGGAGCCGGCAAGTCAACGCTTGCCTATGCGTGTGCGCGAGCTGGTTGGACGTATGTCTCGGACGACGCGAGCTTCCTGGTGAATGACCGAAAGGATCGGCTTGTTGTCGGCAACTGTAATCAGGCGCGCTTTCGGCCCTCGGCCGCGGCGCTCTTTTCGGAGCTAAACGGGCGAAAGGTCAATCAACGCGCGGAAGTGGGCAAACCTTCCATCGAACTGTCTATCGCGACCCTGCGAAACATAGACATCTCTCACACTTCTCATGTCAACTACGTCGTCTTTCTTAACCGGCACAATCCTTCGCGGCAAGAGTTGGTCCCCTTTCCTACTCAGGTGGCGAAGTATTCAATGCTTCAGAGAATGTCTCCCTTGCCGGCAACGCTGAAAGTCCAGACCGCGATGATCGACACTCTCCTCGATCGGGGCGCACTTGAACTCCACTATTCCGATCTTCGTTGGGCGGTCGAACGCCTCGCCAAATTGGCGGAAGAAGGAAGGTAGTGCATTTGCCAGCCGACATTCGCGAGAGTGTCTTGCCGCGCAGCCGCCTCTCGCTGCATGAGCGAGTGGAATCGCTGTGGCGCGGCCAGCAATTCAGCAAGGCATTCTGGGTATTCTTCGCGGTAGCGTTCTTCTTCGATTTCGGGGTTAGTCTTTACTTCTTCCTCTTCAACCTGTTCCTGGCAAATCTCCATTTCAACGAGAAGATCGTTGGATTCATAGCCGGCACACTTACCATGGGCAATGTCGCCGGAACTATCCCGGTTAGTATGTTGACCAGACGATATGGCCTGAAGCCGTTGCTGCTATTCTGTTTCACCGCTGCGCCCATCCTCTGCGTTCTTCGGACATTCCTGTTGTGGATGCCCGCGCAGATAGGGCTGGCCTTTTTCACTGGTGTCGCGCTCAGCTGCTGGCCGGTTTGTTTTTCTCCTGTTGTCGCAAAATTGACGACAGAAGATAATCGCGTCTCGGCTTTCAGCATCGTGTTTGCTACAGGTATTGGGACAGGAACGCTTGCCGGGTTGGTAGGCGGCTATCTTCCGGACTTGCTCAAGGCCACCGGTGGCACCAATCATCTCGTCGACGACATTCGCATTGTGCTGATACTCGCATGCGGATTAGTCCTTGTAGGTATCTGGCCCATTCTTAAACTTGAACTCGGCCATGCGGAGAGCGCTGACAAACGAAACTTTCGCCTCATTCATCCTTTTCTATTTCGCTTCCTTCCTCCATTTGCCATTTGGTGCATTGTTACCGGTTCCTTCACTCCGTTTGCGGCTATTTATCTTCAGCAGCATCTCAAGCTCCCCCTTGGCCGCGTCGGTCTGATCTTCTCCGCATCGCAGCTCGCTCAGTTTGCCGCCGTTCTGATCGCTCCGCTGATTTATCGCAGGTTCGGAACGATCGCAGGAATCATGGGTACGCAGATCGCAACTGGGATTGCAGTTTTCGCGCTCGGCCGGACACAAGCCGTACCGATCGCAGTCGCCTGGTATCTCGGTTACAGCGGGCTGCAATTCATGAGCGGTCCAGGCATTTACAGCCTTTTGATGAATCACTTGCCGGACGACGAGCGCAGCACAGCATCCGCGGTACAAAACATCGTTGGGGCGCTGTGCCAAGCCGGAGCTGCGGTGATCACTGGCGGAGCGATTGTTCGTTTCGGCTATCCCACTGTCTTATCAGGAAATGCGCTCGTCGCCGTAGCAGCCGCGTTGCTCCTGTTCGTTCTGACCGGCGCCCTGGACAAGCAACCATTGGCTCAGACTCATCCTGCCGATGTTCCCGGATAGCGGCGGCAAATTGTTCCACGTGGAACAATTGCCTTTTCTTCGTCTTACTTTGGATTGGTTTGGCGCGCCCGGGATTGCAGAAGATTACGGGATTGTCTGAAACTCCTCCCAACCGGCTTCCGAATTACCCCGTACCCAGAAATTGGGATCGAAAGCTAACGGTCGCAGCTGGATTGGTTTCAACAAATTGAGTAGGACGCGCCGTTCTCAAGATCCTTCAGAGAGCGGATTCTCATTCCCCCACCCCATCTAATTCGCAAGCAAGTGAGCCTTCGGGGAGAGGTGCTTGTCGAGCGCCTCTATAGCTGAAGACCTTGGTGCGGTTCAACGCCGCTGTGGTCCAAGTCGCCTTCCATTGCACACCAAATTGGAGAAGAATCAGGAAGCTGACGACGATAAGGAGCCCAAAGCACAGCAAGCCGGTTCCATAGCTCCCAGAAATGTCCTTGATTGCGCCGAGGGCGGAAGGGAGAAAGAATCCACCCAGGCCTCCTGCCGCGCCAACGATGCCGGTGATCAATTCGATATCCGCGGAAAAACGCTGCGGCGCCATCTGGAAGATTGCACCGTTGCCCATACCAAGCATTCCCATAGCAAGAAACAGCGTCGGCACCACCACGGCCATCGGAGGAAGGCCACTGACGATCATCAGGCACAGGGCAATTCCGGCAAAAAGTGCGAGCAGAAGCCGATATCCGCCAACCTTATCGGCGAGCCATCCGCCGACAGGCCGCAGAAAGCTGCCCGATAACACCACGATAGTCGTAAAGTCTCCGGCTTGAACCTTGGTGAGGTGATACTGATCGTGAAAGAAAACGGAGAGAAAGCTAGCCAGGCCTACGAAGCCGCCGAAGGTGAGGCTATAGAGAAAGGAGAGCTTCCACGTGTCTGCCTGTGCGAGGAGAAGGGCATACTTTCCCCAAGGCTTGGGAGCCGATTTCGAGGGACTGTTCTTGGCGAGGAAGAAGAAGACCGTTAGCACGAGCACGACGGGGAGAAGCGCAAGACCAAAGACAAAGTGCCAGCCGAAGTGCTGGGCCAGGCGGGGACCAAAGAATGTTGCGATCAGCGTTCCGGAGTTGCCGGCGCCGGCAATGCCCATGGCCAATCCCTGGTGCTCAGCGGGATACCACCGGCCAGCCAGTGGGAGCGCTACGGCGAAGCTTGCGCCGGCGATTCCCAGCAGGAATCCGATGAGATAGAAATGCCAAAGTGTGCTCGCGTAGTGCCATCCCAGGATGAGTGGAACCAATGTCAGCGCGAGGCCCGCGAGGCCGGCCTTGCGTCCGCCAATCCGATCTGCCAAGAGTCCGAGGATCGGCCGGAAAAACGAACCGCCGAGCAGAGGAATCGCCGTCAACAAGCCCTTCTGCGTTGCAGACAGGTGAATTTGATCGGCGATGAAAGGCGTCATTGGCCCGAAAAGGACCCACACCATAAAGCTAACGTCGAAGTAAAGGAAAGCAGAAAAGAGCGTTGGCAAGTGTCCGCTTTTTGCGAAGGATTTCTGATCCATTTGTGACCCTCCTGGAGAAGTAATGAATTGAAGACGGCTAAGCACTCTTGTGCGCGTTGTTGGGGCTGCGTTCGACGCGAACCGCGCATTGCTTATAGTTTGGCTCGCGTGAAATGGGATCGAAGGCGCTTTGCGTAATCTGATTGGCGTTGCTCTCTACAAAGTGAAATGGGAGAAATACCTGGCCCGGAGCAACGATTTCGGTAATGCGCAGCTCGACATTGCTAACCCGTCCGCGAGCCGAAAGGACTTCAACGCGATCATGGGGTCTCAACTCCAGATGTTCAGCATCGACTGGATTCATCTCCAGCCATGCGCGAGGAGACATGCGTTGCAAAATGGAAATCCCTCCGGTTTTGGTTCGCGTATGCCAGTGTTCAACGGTGCGTCCGGTGTTGAGGACCAAGGGATATTCCTTATTCGGTTGCTCCGGAAATGGAGCCCATTCTGTCGGCAGCAGGCGTGCACGGCCATCTTCGGTCTGGAACCTACCATCGGCATAGAGCCTTCGGGCAGCGGCCAGGTTCATTGAAGTGTTTTCCGGAAATGGCCATTGGATGCCACCGTTTTCTCCAAGGGCGGCGTACGTCATACCGGAGTAATCGCAGAGACGCCCTGCTGTAACGCGACGCCATTCGTCGAATGCATCCGCCGGGTTTCGCCAACCGGGGAAGAGTTCTTCGCGACATCCCAGCCGTTCAGCGACCGCGAGGAATATATGGAAGTCGCTTCGCGCTTCGCCCGGAGGGGTTACCGCTGCATTGACCTTGCTTACGCGGCGTTCGGAATTGGTATACGTCCCCTCCTTTTCACCCCAGATCGCTGCCGGTAAAACCATATCTGCCAACTCTGTTGTAGGGGTTGGATGAAAGCCATCCTGGACCACGAGAAAGTCGAGGTTGCCGAGCGCGTGTTTGAGCACGTCGATATTTGGAAATGAGACAAGCGGGTTTGTACCGATGATCCAAAGCGCGCGAACCTTTCCGGCGACGGCGGCCTCAATGATGTCGGGATATGCCAGGCCACGTTTCGTGGGAATTCGCTCGACGGACAGATTCCACATCTGCGCGAGCTCTTCGCGATCTTCCTCGGATTCAAACTTACGATAGCCAGGCAGTCCCGAAGCAAAACCCGCTTCGCGCGTGCCCATGGCATTGCATTGTCCTGTTATTGAGAATGGCGAGGCGCCCGGCCGTCCGATGTTCCCCGTAATCAGCGCCAGATTGTTGATGGCGTTAACGGTCTCGGTGCCTTTGGTGCTGTGGTTCACCCCCATCGTCCACCCGATAAATGCGGCCTTCGCCTTTCCATACAGCAATGCAGTCTTATGAATCAGTTCCGGTGCAAGCCCGGTAATTTTCGCGGCATATTCGAGTGTGTACGGTTCAAGCGATTTGCGGAGCTCCGCAAAGCCTGTTGTGTGCTGGTCAACATACTTCTTGTCGTAGAGTCCCTCGTCGATCAGGACGTGCAGCATGGTGTTGATGAGTGCGAGATCTGAGCGCGGCTTCAAGGGAAGGTAGACGTCGGCCATCATCGCCGTTTTGGTGACACGAGGATCGGCGACGATCAGCGTCTTGGCAGTGTTGGCTTCGAGCCGCGTGCAAAGGATCGGATGATTCTCAGCAACATTGGCTCCGATGAGAAGGATGACATCGGCTACCTCAAGATCTTCATACGCACCAGGCGGGCCATCGCTGCCGAAGGAACGCTTGTAACCCGCCACCGCCGTCGACATACAAAGCGTGGTATTACCGTCGTAGTTCCGCGTGCGGAAGCCAAGCTGCACCAGCTTGCCCAGGGCATAGAACTCTTCGGTGACTAACTGACCAGTGCTGATCACACCAAGCGACTCCGGGCCATATTTGCTCTGCACCGCACGAAATCGCTCCACGAGCGTATCGACCGCTTCCTCCCAATCGATGCGAACGAGGCGACCGTTCTTACGCAGCATCGGATATCTGGCACGGTCTTTGGCATCGATGGAGTAGTGCTCTGCCAGCCCTTTAGGGCAGAGTTTGCCGAGATTTACTGGATGTTCGGGGTTGCCGCGCACGCTGACTACTTTTTCCTTGCGAACGCCGAGCTGCATTCCGCAGCCCACTGAGCAGTAACCGCATGTGCTGTTGACCCAATGATCGGCGTGTTTGCGAGTTGAGGTGTACCCGAGGATGGGATCCTCGCCGTATCTGTAATCTGCGGAGCGGTTATCCAATCCGCTCTTCCGCAGCACCCAATCCATGATGCTCATGCGGCCTCCGCGGCGAGATACTCGGTGGCCATGTTGGTGGGGACAACACTCACGAAGAAGAGATAACGGCTCAAGAATTCCCCGGCTATCATCGCAAGCGCAATCGGAACCGAAGTCCAATGCGTCTTCGCGAATGGCAACAGAGACAAGCCAGCTCCGAGCAAAATGTAACGCAAGAGCAAATGCTTGGACAGCACCGTAAAGAGAAGTTGAGATGCGCCGCGGAGTTCATGCACCTTCGATCGTGCCAGCCAAACGATTTTCAGCCCTCCTGCAAACAAAGTGGCCAGACCGGCGAGCATCGTAACCGATTGCGTCAATGCCGAAGCGCCCGTCAGGATTGTCGCACCCACCGATCCGAGCAGAGCCGAGGTCAGAAAGAACTCCAGGAACGTGAAAGGTGAGTTCCATGCGGGGCGCCCCGGCACGAGGTAGAGGCGTGCGCTGGCGCCTACGCCTGCAGCTCCAAACAGGACCGTCATTCCACCAAGAAGGATGGTTCCCGGCAACCCCAGCCATAATGCGGCAGAGTAAGCAGCAGCCGCATTTGCAAAGATCGTGAACAGCAGAACTTCGCGACTCAGCCAGGAACGCCGCCACATCTTCAGCGCACGCATGGCATGAACGGGGCGACCAAGGTGCAACGTGGAAGCAGAAAGCGCCAGCGTCGCCACGAGCAATGCAACCAGTGCAGCGGCGCGATGCAGTCGTGCACTTAAGACCTCCAACAGCCAGATTGAAGTGAAGGCGCCCACGGAGAGTTGCGTCAGGACGGTCATGACAACCAAAGGCCAATGCGGATGCTCTGTACGCACGCGGCCGAGGTCGACCTTGCGTACGTCGCGAGGCATACGAGCGGGCAAAGTGATTCGAGTGGTTGAAAGGCTGTCGTCGGCAGACGGCATTCCGGGCGAGTTCGCGTCGGACCGGTATTCCTCGCGCCATTGGGCGGTGCGAACAGTTTCAATTCGAATGGCGCCCTCGGGGCAGGCGGAAACACACGCCGGATGTTGTCCCTGCGTCAGCCTTCCATAGCACATATCGCACTTACCAACGACACCGCGCTCGGGGTTGTACTGCGGCACGCCATAGGAACAATTCCAGGTGCAATACTGGCAGCCAATGCAGGCGTCGGCGCTGTGACGCACGATTCCAGTGATCTCATCCTTCGAGAATGCATCGACGGGACATCCCGTCATGCACGTGGGCTCCAGGCAGTGGTTGCATCCCATGGAGAGATAGTGACGCAGGGTGTCGGGATAAGTTCCGCCTTCAACCTCGCCCACACGCCGCCAGAGAATGTCCGCGGCATTTCCATTTTGTTCGTTGCAAGCCACGACGCAGCACTTGCACCCAATGCACTTGGTCATGTCGAAGTGAAAACGATATTGCTCCCCAGGGCCCGGAGGTGCCGGCAACTCGATGGTGGAGCCGACACCGCACAACGAGACGAGCTTTCCCTCCGCGGGATTTGCCGCGGTGGTCAGGTGGAAGGCGATGTCGCCAGCCTGGGCTCGTTCGAGTAGGGGCAGTTCCAAGGTGAGCTCCATTGGTGCGCAAGAAGGCGCAAAATGCGAAGAGGGTTGATGCCCGAGGCGCATGATTGATTCGGCAAGACGCTGCTGAATCCGTGCACGTGGAATCTCGTTGATTCTTCAGTTGTGTCGCGAGGCGACCAGGCCTGGCTCTTCGCGGAGCCAATAGGGAATCACTCCGGCTTGAGGAAGCTACCGGCACACAGGGCCGGATCAGGGGAAGCAGAGCGCATTTGAAGCCGCTCCGCGTGGAGTGATTGCGTTTGAGCATATCGGCAAACCGGAATCAGCGCAAGAAGATTTTTGCAATGCGCTGAAAGTCATTCGGTTTTGAGAAATCCTCTGAAACTCAGTTCTTCCTATTGCATTGTCGATGAATCCCGTGTTAGTCAAGAATGAAAGCATTCCTCCATTCCTATCGGCACCGGGATGTGCTGGAGGCATCGAGAAGGGCGGAAAAACCCCCGGCATACTCCATGCCGTTTTCGGCCCGGCTTCAACAGCGCACTCCGATGCTGCGCGACCTGGGAACATATCCATTTCTTTCCCTCTGTCGTTTTCAAGACTGCGCAAACGCGTGGCTTGAGCACGACGTACTGCTCTTTCTTTCCCATCGGTCCTGGGATCCAACTGTTGAATCGAGGTCAATATGATGCATCGAGTTTTCTCCGTCACTCTCGCTCTGTTTCTTCTAGGCGCAAACGCCGCCTTTGCCCAAAACGGATTTTTCGGCGCGTGGGAAAATCGGGTGCGCTCAACCGCCGCAAAACAGCCGTCGTGGGCCGTTCCTGTATTCACGCCGTCCTCTGGAATCGTGCAGCTCGCGCGTACAGACATGATCCGGCAGTTCACTCCCACACACACCACGACCTGGAACTATGGCGGTAGCAAGGGTTTCAACTTCATCCCGTGGTACAAGACGGAGATTGATATCAATCCGCCTTCCTATATCCAACACAACACCCCCAAGGCCGTTGATGGCGCCGGGGACCTTTCTGCGCTGTTGAAATACCGTGTGTTTGCAGCCAATGAGAAGCAAGGAGCATACGCGATCAGCGCCGGTCTAGCTGCCACGGCACCCACTGGGAGCCACAAAAACGGAGCCGTAGATGGGACCATTTTGCCTACGGTTTACCTTGGGAAAGGCTTCCGCCGATTCGATGTACAGACGGCCGCTTCCGAATCGCTTCCTACCGGCCACACGCGGTCACTGGGGCGTCCCATAGTTTGGAACACGGTGATTCAAGAGAAAATAGGCAAGATGTTTTGGCCGGAGATTGAGTTCAATTCGGTCTATTTCCGTGGCGGAGCAAATGACGGTAAGTCGCAGACTTTTGTATCTCCTGGGCTGATGATCAGCAAGATAAAATTCAGTTCAGAGTCGAACAACAGGCTTGCCCTGGTCTTTGGCGCAGGCGAGCAGATCGCCGTGTCTCACTTTCATACCTACAACCACGCACTCTCATTTACGACGCGAATCGTTTTCTAACATCCAAGGAGAACGGGTGTTAAGATAGGCTCAATTCGGCAAGGTGCTCAAGGCGCGACGTTTGAGTAACGCATTTGATTCAGCGGCTTCCACGTCCTCATGACGTCGCTGGTCAGGTCAGCCATCCCAGTTGGACCGCTTTGCACTTCAGTTCACGGAGAGCAACATGCCAGGGGCGAACTTTGGCGGTTTGCGGGTTCTTTCCCTCGAATCGCGCCGGTCAGTTGAAGTTGCGAAGCTCATCCGCACCTATGGCGGTGAGCCTCTTACCGCCCCTGCCATGCGTGAAATTCCACTCGACTCAAATCAGCCGATTCTTGAGTTTGCAGAAGCCTTGATGCGCGGTGCATTCGACCTGGTCATCTTCACCACCGGGGTCGGCGTCCGCTCTCTCGTCAAAATCGTTTCCGAGCACTATGACCGCGACAAGTTTCTCGCCGCGCTTCGTTCCATCAAGATTGCGGCCCGCGGGCCAAAATCTTCCGCCGCGCTTCGAGAACTTGAGATTCCAATCACCGTAGTCGCGCCTGAGCCTTTCACGTGGCGCTCGCTAATGTCCGCCCTGGAAGTCAAGCTTGGTTCTTCGCTCCAAGGCATGAATATTGCGGTGCAGGAATACGGAACCTCCAACCCAGAACTGCTCACGGCGCTAGCCGAAAAGAGCATTTCCATCACCCGCCTTCTTGTCTATCAGTGGGCCTTGCCGGAGGACGTTCAACCCTTGCGCGAGGCTGTCCTCGCTCTTGCGCACGGGCATATCGACGTGGTGCTCTTCATGAATGCGGGCCAGGTCTCGCATTTGTTTCTGATGGCGGAACGCATGGGTTATACCGAAGCGCTATATGAAGGCTTCCGTTCCACGGTGATCGGTTCCATTGGCCCAAGCACTACTGAGGGTCTCAATGTTTACGGATTGCAGCCTGATTACGAGCCCACCCAATCGAAGATGGGCTTCCTCGTCAATGAGATGGCAAAGAATTCCGGCTCGCTGTTAGAACAAAAGCGTTCGGCCGCCGCTCTTCACGTGTCCCGCACTCCTCCTCCGCCGGTCAGCCCACTGCTCAACAGCGATCGAGCGATGTCGAGTGCAGGCCCACCCTCTCTCTCGCCGGTAGATTTTCTCCATGAACTTGGTAGCCGCATGGCAGCTTCCGATTCTCTCCACACGGTTCTCGATCGAATCGTGGAGTTTGCCTGCTCCGTCATTAGTTGCGACTCCTGCTTTGTCTACGTTCTTGAAGACAATCAGCTGGTTCTCCGCGCTTCAAAGAACCCGCACGCTGACGTGGTCGATCATCTCGGCATCTGGCTCGGGCAGGGAATCACCGGATGGGTTGGCTGGCATCGTGAGCCCGTCGCAATTCCTTCCAAGGCCTTGCAGGACCCGCGCTTCAAGCGCTTTCCCGATCTACCTGAAGACACTTTTGAGGCCTTTTTGTCGGTGCCCATTCTGTGTCGCAGCAAGCTGGTCGGGGTCATCAATCTCCAGCATAGAAAACCTTATAACTACACCGAGAGCGAGGTTCGCCTGCTCACGACAGCCGGTCATCTGGTTGGTGCGGAGCTTGAACGGGCCCGCCTCGAGACAGAAAACCTGCAACTCTCCGACCGCCTGGAATCTCGCAAGCACATCGAGCGAGCCAAGGGAGTATTGCAGCGCGATTTCGGTCTCGATGAGGAATCCGCCTACAGGGCCATGCAGCGCGAAAGCCGCCAGCGGCGTAAGTCCATGCGCGAAATCGCCGAGGCGATCATTCTGAATGAAGATCTTCGCAAAAGCCGCCTCGGCGAAATCAGCAAGGCAGCCGCCCGCGAAAATTCTCCAAAGAAAGCAAGCAGTTCACCAGACCTGCCCAGCCAGTGACCGACATAGGGCAATCGCATTTGAAATTCTTTCAACAATAAATCCCCGAAAATACCGCCCGGCAGGGGCTGAAGCCCTCCATATCTCTACTCATTTCGGCACGACTGAAGCCATGTCCTGATACAAGGCGAACTTCAAAAGCAGATCCTTCGGCTCCGCTTACCCCACGGACCAGATGCTGTCCGCGGGGCCCCAAGCCGCTCCGCTCAGGATGACACATCAGAAGAATTATTGTGCGGCATGACTGAGGTCATGCCCTGATACAAAACCCGAGCTCGAACGAGTTTTTCCGCAAGCTGTGAAGTCATGCCCTGACACTTCGTGCTCTTTTTGACGGCTTGCCGTGCCGTCAGATGGGACGGAAAATCCAAATGCGATTGCCCTGGTGACCGCCATAACTTCTCTTGTGATTGGCGAAGACATGCGGTAGCATAAGTTCACGAGTGAGACAGTGCCGTCTACTCGATCAGAGTTTGCCCCACACCATGCCGTGCAAGGGGCTTTCACCCATTTCAAATTCAGCATGTCCATGCTCCGCGATGAGCCTTGAATTCTCCGCAATGCTTGCGGCATTCAATCTCTAAGCCGATCTGCGCTTCGTGCGCAACGGCTCGCCAACTGAGCGACCCGGTCAAATCACTTTGGCTGCACGCTTCATTGAAGGGCATTCGACATGGAAACCCTGCAACCTCTCAATTCGGCAGAATTTACGACAGAGCAAAAAGAATATCTTCTGGGCTTCTTTTCGGGCGCATTCAGACACGGCGTCCTGCCATTTGCAGGTCATACATCGATCGGCCTCATCACCGACGATCCCGCCTCTGCCGCGGTCAACCAGGCGGAGGTGGCGGAACAAATCTACCACGGTACTCCCGTCTCCGACCTCTGCAGAGAAGAGCTCTGGAAGTATGAGCAGAACCCCCTCGATATTTGGGACCAGCTCATCTCCCATGCCAACGAAGATCGTGCACCCGCCCCAGACGATCTCTTCCGGTTCAAATTCCATGGTCTGTTCTATGTCGCGCCTGCACAAGATTCCTTCATGCTGCGCCTGCGCGTTCCCGGGGGAATTATTACCGCAGATCAGATGCGCGGGCTGGCGGCGATGGCCGCTGATTGGGGTTCAGGCCGCGCCGACGTCACCACGCGCGCCAATCTGCAAATTCGCGAGTTTCAGCCCAAAGACATTGTCCGCGTCCTCAACAAGGTGCGAGCGCTCGGCATGTCGTCGCGCGGCTCAGGGGCGGATAACATACGGAACATTACAGCTTCGCCCATTACCGGCATCGACCCCAGCGAGCTCTACGATGTGGCTCCGCTGGCCGACGCGCTCCACAACTACATTCTGAACTCACGCGACATGTACGGGCTTCCGCGCAAGTTCAACGTCGCCTTCGACAACGGCGGCGCCATCAGCGTTGTCGCCGATACAAACGACATCGGCTTCATCGCCACGCAGGTTGGCGAAGGTCGAGATGTTCCAGCCGGCGTGTACTTCCGTGTCCTGCTTTGCGGCATCACAGGGCACAAACAGTTCGCCTCGGATTGCGGCCTGCTTCTGCCCCCGGAACAAACAGTGGCGGTTGCCGCCGCCATGATTCGCGTGTTCGCCGAAAATGGAGACCGCACAGATCGCAAGAAAGCCCGCCTGAAGTACCTCGTGGATCGCTGGGGAGTCGATCGATTCATAGCAGAGACCGAGAAACGGCTGGCATTTCCGCTGATTCGTTTCCCGGCCGAGCATTGCGAGCCGCGCAATCCGATCGATCGCGCAGGCCACATTGGAATACACCCGCAGCGTCAGCCGGATTTGCATTACATCGGTGTCTCAGTGCCAGTTGGCCGACTTCCAGTGGAGCAAATGCTTGCTTTAGCCGAAGTTGCCAGCCAGTTTGGCACCGGCGAGATGCGACTCACCGTCTGGCAAAACCTGTTGATCCCTAATATTCCAACCGACCGGTTGGATGCTGCACTTGCATCCATTCGCGCGGCAGGTCTGGACTATTCAGCCGGCGCAGTGCTGCGCGGCACGGTTGCGTGTACGGGCAATCGCGGTTGCCGTTACGCTGCGACAGATACCAAGTCTCATGCTGTCGCGCTCGCCAATCTCCTGGATTCGCGCTTCAACATTCAACAGCCAGTCAATCTGCATGTGACAGGATGTCCGCACTCCTGCGCGCAGCACTACATCGGCGACATCGGCCTGCTAGGCACAAAAGTTGGCGGCGCCGAAGGCTACCAGGTTGTCATCGGCGGCGGCTCAGACCAGGATCAGGGTTTAGCCCGTGAACTGATTCCTGCAATTCCGTTCAGCGAATTGCCCCCAGTGTTGGAGCGACTGTTCGCTGCGTACACCGAGGGCCGGGATGGCAATGAATCATTCCTCGAATTCGGCCGTAGACATAGCATTACAGAGCTGCAATCGCTCTGTGCCGCCCAGGAGAAAGTGCAGCCATGACCGCAACTGTCCCCTTTATTCCAGAGAATGCGCCTTTTACACCGGAGCAGAGAGCCTGGCTCAACGGCATGCTTGCGGGAATATTTTCCGCGACAGCGCTGCCCGTGGGCGCGCCGTCCAGATCATCGCATCGCATCGCCGTGCTCTATGCATCGCAGTCTGGCACATCGGAAGGAATGGCGCGCAAGCTGGCCAAAGAGCTGAAGGCGCAAGGACATTTACCTGCAGTTTCGACGCTTGTCGGCTACACGCCGGCAGCATTGGCAGCGGAAGAGTATGCCCTCTTCCTCGCCAGCACATACGGCGATGGCGAAGCGCCCGATGGCGTCCAGCCGTTCTACGAGCAACTCTGCCTCGAACACTTTCCTCGCTTTGAAAAACTATCTTTCGCCGTCCTTGCGCTTGGGGACCGGCATTACGAACATTTCTGCAAATTTGGCAACGACCTTGACGCCAAGCTTGCTGCGTTGGGGGCAAATCGCCTCTGTAACCGGGTCGATTGCGATGTGGATGCCACTCCTCCGTTTGAGCAGTGGAAGTCTGAATTAATTCCTCGTTTGAATGAAATTGCAGCCGGACAGAAGTCAAAGGCGCTTGCACCAGCGTCCGTCCTTGATGAAACGGGGCCGGCTCTTGAAGCAGTCTCCAGTCATGTCGGGCCCCCTGCCACAGCACCAAAGTTGAATTCCGCTGCGAGTCCTTCGCGAGACAATCCTGCGCTTGCGTCCTTGGTGGACAAGAGAAACCTGGCACACGGCGACTCCACCAAAACAACGCTGCACCTGGCGTTCTCGCTAGAGGGAACGGGCATTCAGTATGAGGCAGGCGATTCCTGTGGCGTCATCCCCCACAACGATCTGAATCTTGTCGCGGAGATTCTGCAATCGTTACGGTTCAACGGCAACGAGCAAGTGCAATGCGGCAAGGGCGGCACAACGACTCTCCATGACGCGCTCACGCATCATCTGCAGATCACTCGGTTAAATCGCAAGACTGTGAATGAATACGCCAATTTGGGCAAGTGCGCGAAGCTTCTCGATCTGCTCGTCCCAGAGCATCGCGCACAGCTTGACGCCTATGTCTTCGATCGCGGTCTCATCGATCTCTTAATCGAATATCCTGGCGTAGTCGAGGATCCGGCAGAATTGATAGCAATGCTTCCAAGGCTCACGCCCAGGCTCTATTCGATATCCTCCAGCCCTGTGGCTCACAGTGGCGAAATCCATACAACTGTCGCGGTCGTGCGCTATATCTCACACAATCGGCAGCGTGGCGGAGTTTGCTCAACGCTCTTCGCAGATCGCGCTTCCATCGCCGATCGCCTGCCTATATACATTCAGCCGAACAAAAAATTTCGGCTTCCAAACGCAGACGCGCCGATCATCATGATCGGTCCGGGAACTGGCATAGCGCCGTTTCGTGCGTTCCTTCATGAACGGCGCGCCCTCGGTGCGAAGGGTCGCAATTGGCTATTTTTCGGCGAGCGCAGTGCCAAAACCGACTATCTTTATCGCGAAGAGCTCGAAGCTATGCAGGTCGACGGTCACCTGACGCGGCTGGACACTGCATTCTCGCGCGATCAGACTGACAAAGTCTATGTTCAGGACAGAATGCTGGAACAAGCTCCTCTGTTCTGGAACTGGCTCCAGGATGGAGCGAGCGTGTATGTGTGCGGCGATGCATCTCGTATGGCGAAGGATGTGCACGCGACGCTGCATTCAATCGTAGAGAGGCAGGGGAGCATGTCGGCACAGGCGGCCGAGGAGTACGTGCATACCATGAAAGAGGAGCATCGCTATCATCGCGATGTGTATTGACGCCCACGATGGCCGGCACCGAGCGCGGCCAACCACCGCTCTCAAGCACCCTGGAGCACGTGAAGAGTTGTTGCCGTTCTAACCTGCGGTGCGGGTTGCACATTACTCTTTGGAACATATGAGCAGCATGGCTCTTCTGCGTATGGGTTTCCGGTCAGTGCATATGCACGAGCTCGTGATCCGCCACAGACTTCCTTGAATTCGCATGCACCGCACTTCCCCTCGAGTTTCGAAGTGTCTCGCAAATTGCGGAACAACGGCGAGTGCCGATAGATGCTCGCCAATTCCTGCTTGCGTAAATTTCCGGCGGATTCCGGCAAAAAGCCGCTTGGGAAAACCTCCCCCGTATGCGAGATGAAAACAAAACCCTTGCCGTCGTTGAGGCCGCGCGGTGCGCGCCCAATGGCGTCGGCCGACCTCTCATGCGCAGAGCCGGCATCGATTCCGGACTTGCGCTCGGCGATTCGTTGCTGCAGCACGAAGCGCCTGTAATGCTGGGCCTCAGTGGTTTTGATATCGAAGCTCGCGGACTTTGAGAGACTGTAGACCTTCGCAAAGACCGATTCGAACTCATCCGCACTCAAAAGATCATTCAGCTTCCCACGTCCTGTAGGCACAAGAAAGAAGACGCTCCAACGCGTTATCTTCAACTTTTCCATCAACGCGACAATCTCGTCGAGTTCACCAATATTCCTGCGGCTGAAAGTGGTGTTGATTTGAACGGGCAGTCCTGCCTCGTTGGCCCATCGGACCGCGTCGAGAGTGCGGGCAAATGATCCGGCCATCCCTCGAAATGCGTCGTGAGTTTCAGCGCACGCGCCGTCCATGCTCACCGCGAGCCGAGCCAGGCCAGCCTCCTTCAGTCGGTCAATAACCTCCTTCGTAAGCAGTGGAGTTGCGCTTGGCGTGAGAGATACTCGCACCCCAACAGAGCGCGCTTAGCCGATCAGCTCAAAGAGATCGGGACGTTTGAGAGGGTCTCCACCTGTCAGCACAAAGACAGGAACCTCCAGCGCTGCGATCTCGTCGATCAGGCGCTTACCCTCATCTGTGCTGAGTTCCATGGGATGCCGGTCCGGTTGTGCGGATGCTCGGCAATGCACACAGGCAAGGTCGCATGCCTGCGTCACTTCCCATATTGCGATGAATGGTCGTTCGTTGAAGTCGACGGTGTTGATCTGCGGGTTCATGGACCTATGAGAACGCGGTAATGCTTTCGATTGCAGTGACCAAAGTCCCAGCCAGCCAGGATTCCCGAGTGATCCCTGAGCGCACCGATTCGCCGCAACAACTCTGTGAATTCTTTGAACTAAAGCAATTTATCTGTTGACAGCGAACCTTTGCCGGTATTAGTCATTCTAGTCGTTCACGCACGTTGACTTCGCGGAGGCTTTCAATGACAACTGTGTTTCGCTCATACGGTAACGAATCTCGTTCGATCAGTAAACGCATTCAACCGAGCAACTGGACCGGCTGCCGCAGCCGTGGGTGGCGAGTTCTAGCAACAGCTTTATTAGGCGCTATCATGCTTTGCCATACTGTTCTTGCTCAATACACTTGGAAGAACGTCCAGATTGTTGGGGGCGGCTTTGTTGATGGTGTTGTTTTCAGCGCAGCCGCCCCGAACCTGGTTTACGCGCGAACCGACATCGGCGGTTGTTACCGGCTGGATTCTGCGACCAATCGCTGGGTTCCATTGCTCGACGCGTTCGGCTGGAACGATTGGAATTTGACCGGGTGCGTCAGCATCGCCGCCGACCCTACCAACTCCAACGTGGTTTATGCCGCTGTCGGCACCTACACCAACGCCTGGGCTACCCAGAACGGGGCCATTTTGCGCTCTTCAGATCAAGGCGCAACCTGGACACAGAACAACCTGCCCTTCAAGCTCGGCGGCAATATGCCGGGACGAGGAATGGGAGAGCGCCTGGCGGTCGATCCGAATCTGCCCAGCACCCTTTACTTTGCCGCCCCAAGCGGGCACGGCCTTTTGAAAAGCACAGATTCAGGCACAACCTGGGCAGCGACCAACTTTCCCGATGTTGGAACGTACGTGCAGCAGGTGGGCGACCCCTATCTTGGCGACAATCAGGGCGATCTGTGGGTTACGTTCGACAAGCGTAGCGGGTCGTCGGGCACTGCCACTAAAACCATCTACGTCGGAGTTGCCGACGTGAATGCTCCCGTGTGGCGCAGCACGGACGGAGGCAGTACCTGGTCCAACATTTCTCCGGCAACCGGTATGCTGCCCCACAAAGGAAAGGTAGACACGGTCAATGGCTACCTCTATGTAGCTCTCAGCGACAAGGGCGGTCCGTACGACGGCGGCCACGGCGACGTTTGGAGATACACAATCGCGACCGGTGTCTGGACGCTGGTAAGCCCGTACCCCTCCACCGACACGAACAACAATTTTTACGGCTACAGCGGCCTTTCGATCGATGCGGAGCATCCTAACGTGGTCATGGTCACGGGCTACAGCTCCTGGTGGCCGGACACATTCATTTTTCGCAGCACGAATAGTGGCGCGACCTGGACCAATGTCTGGAGTTGGACGAGTTATCCCAATCGTTCATTCAAAGCCACGCTGAACGTAACCGCCGCACCATGGCTGAAGTTGCCTCTGTCGCCTTGCCCAACAAAGGGGCGACCGGGTCCAAATCCCGATCCCAAGTTTGGCTGGATGACGGAAGCGCTGGAAATTGATCCTTACAATTCCAATCGCTTCATGTACGGCACAGGCGCAACACTTTTCGGGAGCAACGATCTGACCGACTGGGACACCAGTTCCACCAGCCAGATTTCAATTTCTGTGTTTGCTCCGGGCATCGAAGAGACCGCGGTCCTGGGGTTGATAAGTCCACCGTCTGGCGCAAACCTGCTCAGCGCGCTTGGAGACATCGCAGGATTCGAACACACGAGTCTGACTACTCCGCCCGCGACCACCTACGCTCCTGTTGAAGGAACTAATACGAGCATCGACTATGCTGAGCTTGCTCCGGCTTCCATTGTGCGCGCCGGATCCTCTGCCAACAACTGCGAAACGCACGCAGCATACTCCACAAACGGCGGAAGTACCTGGACGATGGTGCCGGTCGATCCTACCGGGCTCACGGGTCCGGGTGTCATTGCAATTTCGGCTAATGGAAGCACCATCCTCTGGAGTCCGCAAGGCGTGGGGGTGCAGTACACAACCAATTCTGGGAGAGCGTGGGCTGCCACCACCGGTATCCCAGCCGGAGCAACTGTTGCCTCCGACCGAGTGAATTCAAGCAAATTTTATGGGTTCTCAGCCGGCAAGTTTTATGTCAGCACAAACGGCGGGAAAACATTTGTTGCGACCGCAGCCTCGGGAATTCCTTCAAGTTCTTCTGTTTACTTCAAAGCGATGCCAGGGATTGAAGGAGACATCTGGCTCGCGGGTGGCTCAACGACTGACGTCGCCTATGGTCTTTGGCACTCCACGGATTCCGGCGCCAGCTTCACGCAAATCAGCAATGTCCAGCAAGCAGATAACATCGGCTTCGGCAAGGCGGCAACCGGTCAAACCTACATGGCGCTTTACGTCCCCGCCGAAATCGGCGGAGTTCGTGGAATCTTCCGCTCCATCGATAAAGGGAACACCTGGGTGCAGATCAACGACAGCCAACACCAATGGGGTGTGGCCGGCGCGTCCGCCATCACAGGAGATCCACGCATCTATGGACGCGTGTACGTGAGCACCAACGGCCGCGGAATCATCTACGGTGACGGCCAGTAATCCGGCGCTCGTGTCGGGCGGGCCCTCACCCGCCCGACCGGCTTGCACTCTGCAATGCGTGACTGCGGAAAGGAATGACAGTAATGATAATTCCCAAAGCAATCCTGAGAGTAGGTCTGTGTCTAACGATTGCCGCCTGTGTCCATCAGAAAGCGGAGGCGGCAAGCGCCACTGTAACCGTAAACTTCGGCCAACCCAAGCAGACCATAGCCGGCTTTGGCGCCTCTATCACCTGGGTTGCAGGCGACCTCAATAGCTTTGCTCCCGCCGATCAAACCGCGATTCTGGACGCTCTCTACTCGACAACCAAGGCCAGTGCTGGATTGAGCATCATCCGCGCCGGTTCGATGCTATGTCAGTTCAATCCTTCTGCGGGAACGTATAACTGGAACGACCCTTTAATTCAAGGCGAAATATCATGGATGAATCGGGTGAAATCAACCTACGGCGTTAATAAGTTCATGGTTACAACCTGGACGCCGCCGGCATTCATGAAGGACAACAACTCGTGTTCCAATGGCGGCTCGGTGCTGACCCAGTATTATCCCAACCTTGCCAACACCTCGGTGCTGTGGTTGCAGAACGCGAAAGCCTCACTGGGTCAGGAGATAAATGTGTGGAGTGTGCAGAACGAGCCCACCACCACCACGAGCTATGACAGCGCGAACTACACTCCGGCACAGTTCATCAGCTTTGTCACCGGTTATCTCAAACCGGCACTGCAGAGCGCAGGTCTCACCTCCCAGATCATGCTGCCCGAGCCTGACTGTTGGGGCGGCCCGTCGTTTTTCGACGGCAACTGGGGATATCCCCTGCTGCAGAATCAACCCGCCATGGACGCCGATCTGGATATCCTGGCCACGCACGACTATTGCGCCAGCCCTAGCCTGGCGAATCCGTCGCAGGCGGCTATCCAATACAGCAAGCCCATCTGGCAGACCGAAGTGTACAGCGGTCACACTTATGACGGAAGCATTACGGATGCGCTGAGCTGGGCCCAATCGATTTCCGGAGCCCTGAATACGGGCAATTTCAACGCTTGGCTTTACTGGTGGGCGATCAATAGCGCGGGCGGAAACGGCGGCTTAATTTCATATAGCACGTCAACCTGGACCTACCAGATCCCGAAACGAGTGTACGCGATTGGGAACTTCAGCCGGTTCATGCGGCCCGGGTCGGTGGTCCTGACCTCTAGTTCCAGCAGCTCAAACCTACAGGCGACCGCGGTGAAGCCGACCAGCGGAACCGTCGCGTTGGTGCTTACGAATACGTCCAAACAATCCATCACTGTGACCGTGAGCCTCTCCAACTTAGTTACGCCTCCGGCGAGCGTGACTCCATATCGCACATCTTCGACCGAGAATCAGGTGCAGCTCAGCCCGATTCCAGTTACGAGCGGAACATTCACGATCACTGTTCCCGCTAGCTCGATTATCACGCTTGCGGGATAGGAATTCCGAGTAACGGCCTGGCAAACGCATTTCACGTTCGCGGATACTCATGACTGCCATTTGAGCGCTAAGCTTTTTGCCGATATGTTTGTCGAACCGAGGCGAGCGCATCAAGGGATCACGGTCTTTGAATGTTCTAGTTGGGGCACTAGAACGGAGCCTTGCCTCGCCGAGCCTATCGGACCGTTCCGCGAGTGTCCGATGCAGTTGCCCAATTCGGTCTGACATTCTTGAACATTGGCCAACAGGTCGAAACCCAAGGTGCGTTATTTGCAGACTCATTCTGCCGGGGCAATTGAATGAATCCGTTGCGGGAGGATAGCTCGTTGCTTTGACTGCAATGTGGGCGATTAAGTAGTCTTCCAATCCCCAAATCAATACGGAGCAACTGGTCAACTGTAAGTTATTGATTATATTGGTCGGGGAGAGAGGATTTGAACCTCCGACCCCCTGGTCCCGAACCGGATTCAGGCTGTTATTGAAATCTATGAAATTTGGAGGATCGCAACTGCTTTATATTGAACGCATTGCGAGCCTCATGTTGAATGCTGTTGGATTCTGATTCACTTGGATGCTTTTGCCGCTACAAAATCATCTACAGCGCAGTTGAAAAATGCTGTGAACGTGGAAATGCCTGGCGAGGATCTGAGTAGATTTCCTGAAAAGGTGTGGTGTGGAGACCTTACCATTGAGTTTAACGGCTTCACTCTATCTTCCAGATACTGTCCCGAATACCAAGTGATTAAGCGGTGGCCCGTTCATCAACGAAAGCCTCGAAATCACAGATGATCCCGGAGCTATCAGTAGCTCCTGCTAAGCGCGGACTTAATTGACTTCACACTCCGCTTGCCTTACTGTGAAAGCAATTACTTCTTCCGCATCCCACCTACTACGCGTTGATTCAGGAATTTAATTTTTCCAAGATGAGAACTCCCCATTTCATCAAGTTAGTCGCAATCATTCTCGGTGTTGCAGCCTTCGTAGCTGCTTCCTCGCTCTACCTCGCTACCCATCATCCTCCGACGACTACAAACCTCTTGGGAATTCAAACTACTCCAGCCCAAGGATTACACCACGCAACTAGTACGGAGTTACAGATGTCCACGTCCTCTCCAACTAGCACTTCAGAATTTTGGAATTACACCAACTCCGAGTATCACTTTGCTTTCACGCTTCCACACTATGTGTCCGCTCCCGGTTGTGACTCAACAGCGCAAGTCAAGGCAGATGAAACGCAGGAACACATGATCAAAATCGGTGCGTACTTAACGGGCTGCCCGGACATCGTAAATCCGCAAGCCTTTATCGGCTGGATAATCTATGCAGCCAATGATATCGCAACTTATTCGGAAGCCAATCAGTTTGTGGAGAAAATGCTTGGATCGGGATGCCGTCTCAACTCTTGGCGGAGCAACAGCGATGAAGAAAATGACTGGATCGTGCCAGCCAGCTATACCGAAAGCATGGGGCAGACCGAGCAGGACTGTCCAGCGGCTATGTCTCGCACCCAGGCTATGTATTCACGAAGCCTAGATTCGCTTTTAGTTTGGAGTTACGGCCAGGAGCCCGCCTTCACCTCAGCAACCGGCGATTTCGATGGCGAGGTTTCGGCGAGCTTCCATTTTATTGGAACAGTTCCTGATTGATGCCACATTGCAGGACCAAGCCGCGCACCAGTATCTTCACTGGAACGCGGGCTCGAAGTTTACGATGAAGCACTTGGGGCACAACAGCACCGCTGAACTCGCTGAAATTGGTTGGGCCTTGCCGTTTTTTATCGAAGTCGGACGCTGATCCACGGTTCTTAACCACGGCACTTGGCCCGTTGGATCTTGGCTCCAGAATGACAGGCTCGTGTTGTAATTCGCTTCTACCACTTGGTAGGCGGCGGGGAGATTATTTTTCCAAAGTATGTCCGTAATCAACATGGCGTGGACGCCGGTTTTATACAGACCCATACCTGGCCGAACCCGATTTGAAATCGGAAATGCTGGGGATGCGTAGTTTCTCATCACAGTGGTTCCAGGTGACGCTTGGGTAGCGGTCGTGATCGCCCACTCCATGCATTGTTTTCTTATTCCAATCCAGTCTAATACTTGATCATAAGTCCAGTTCAGCGGATCAGTATCCGGAGCCCCGACTTCGGTCATGTGGACGGCCATCATTTTGGCGTTCGCGGACGTGTAATTGCTAAGGTTTGATGCCATGCTGTTTTGCAGGGAGCTCAACGACGGCCGAGCTTGCGGATTCTTACTAAGCCACACAAAATATGCATGCAATGCTTGTCGCATTAGGTTGCCATCGGCCGGATACGGAGGTGGTTCGGCGTCTGTGAGCCAACAACCCGATTTCGTCTTGTCGCAAATGGTGGACTGTCCAGAACTACCGCCAACCAAAGCAAGCGCCCGGGCAACGATGGCCTTCTGAGTTGCCGACTCCGGACCACATGTGCCGGTGATACTCGACCAGCCATCGTTACAGATCCTTTGAGTTATCGTCTCTGTCCAAATGGCCGACGTGGAACCTGCAAAATTGATGTCTCCGCCGTACTGCGCTGTGATCAAATGCGTCCCCGCCGCTAACGCACTTGTCGTGTAGGTGGCCACCCCATTGATCACGATTGCGGTTGCGAAATATGACTGAGTCGCTGTATCAAAAAAGGTCACCGTGCCCGTTGGCGTTCCGCTCGTGGCCGGGGCCACTATGGCGGAGAAGGTTACCGTGGAGTTCAGTGGGATGGTTAGGTCCGAGGATGTTAGTGTCACTAAGGAACCCGCTTGCGCCACTGTTAATGTGCCAGCCATGAAGCTGAATGAATAGTTCGCAGCAGAAAGTGTTCCTGTAGCAACAGTGATCGGATAAATCCCCGGTGAACTCGTAGCGGTCGCCGTGGTTGTCAAACTCGGAGCTCCGCTCGTTGCTGATGCCTGCGTATCTCCATTCACAAACCCGCTCACCGTGTAGGTAAAAGCAGGATTTGCTATGCCGTAGGAACGGCTCGCATTGTTTGCAGTCACGGTCAAGACAGGTGTGCTCAACCCCAAATTGAAACTCCCAAGAAAGACGTCTGATCCACCGCCACCGGTATCGATCACAGCGCTCAAAGGTGATGTGAGTATCCCCGAAGGCGCCCCGAGAGCAACCGCCGGCGACGCCACGTGACTGGCTTGCGTGCTGAGTGTTCCGTTCTCGGTTCCAGATGTTCCGATTGCATTTTGCCAAGAGCCAACATTGTTAATAGCGGAGCCGGCGAGGATGATATTACCCGCCGGGCCAAGGGTAACCGCCGAGCCAATGGAACCCGGCGCTCCGCTCCATGATTGGCTCGAAAGAAAGTTTCCGTTCGGATCGTATTGAAGGAGCAAAGCGGCAGCGGATGCGCCGAATTCATCCTTGACGCCCGTGATTACGAGGTTACCCCTGGCGTCGAACGTAAAACTTTCGGCGGTATTATAACCGGTGCCAGAATCCCAGGTTCGGGACGAAACATAATTGCCGTTTGTATCAAGCTTGAGCAGCAGTACATCAAACTTGCAGGTGCTCCAGTCGTAGCCCGCACATGGATTGGGAGCCGTCCTCGCTGCGACATAGACACTACCTGCCTGATCGGCGCGCACGGTTTTTGTGCCCCACGCTTCGTCCTCCCCCGCTCCCGCCCAGTTGCGATTCCACAGGAAATTCCCGGAACTGTCGAATTTCACCACGAATATCGAATTGTGAAGTGTCGAGGAGGGGTTGTAGTCCCAGGTGATTCCCGACAGAAAGATGTTTCCGTTGCCATCTACGTCAAGGGAATACCCGCCGTCGTACACCGGTCCGGTTACGATAGGTAGCCCGGAAGCCCACACGCGGCTCCAGAGGAGATCCCCACCGGGCGTAAACTTCAGAACGGCCGCTGCCGAATCACCCGACGGGACGAAGCTATAGCTTTCCGCCGCAACTAACACGTTGCCAGCATTGTCGAAGCTGATGTCGTGCCCCGCGTCGTAGCTGTTACCGCCCCATGTTTTTTGCCAGAGAAGAGCGCCGGAACTGTCGAATTTCAGCAAGAAGACGTCGTACCATCCCGCACCAAAGCTGGCGGTTACGCCTGTTACATAGATACCGCCGTCGGTGCCAAGGGCCACAGCCGTTGCGAACTCCGTCGAAGGCCCGCCCCACGTCTTCGCCCAGAGCAAATTACCGTTAGGATCGTACTTTATGAGCAGAACATCTTGTCCGCCTGCGCCGAAGCTGGAGGTAGATCCTGCCACATATGTATTGCCTGTGGAGTCCGCCGCAACGGCGTTGCCGACGTCTGGACCACTTCCTCCCCATGTATGGGTCCAGTTGGAGCCTATTGTTCCTTGAGCATCAAGGATCGGCGTAAGCAGTAAGGATACGAGGGCAATATTCAGGACCTTACGGAACATAGAGACTCTCCAATCGAAGCAAATGGCGTTACGATGAGAACCCGGAAGCGGTTACTAGGGGTGCCGCGTGAAGGAAATTAGAACTTTGGAAGTTCAATGGAAAAATTCCAAAGGTCATCAGATCCCACAGGTATCGTGCCTATCCGCAACAGGACTGCCTGCGAAGAGCAAGGTATCTGAAGGTGCACACAAAACCCTTGTCCTATGAGGGGTTAGCAAGCTACCCTTCCGCAAGAGACCAGATGTGACAGGAACTGACTTTTAGTGACTTTGCTCTTTTAACTTCTACGTTTCCCTTCATCCCCCTGAAAAGTCTCTTCCTGTTGAAGGATTCCGGAGACTATGGCAAGCCAGCTCCCGGTGAATGGCCGTTTGGACGGATGGAAAGCCATCTCTGACTACCTCGGATGGCACACTCGCACTGTCATGCGTTGGGAACAGCAGAAGGCCCTGCCTGTGCATCGCATTCCGGGTGGTCAGCGCCATGCGGTCTTTGCTTTTCGAAGTGAGATCGACGAATGGCTTAAGAGCGGTCGACTCGATGACAATGGCGCGGACGAAGCAAACGGACTGCAGGTTTATAACAGTGACCACAGCCAATCGGCCTCGGAAGTCACTCTTTTGGAACCCCTCAAGAATGCTACCTTCCCGAGAACTGCTGCATCTCGAATGCGCTCTTGGCCTTCGACGAATCGGCGAAGAGTGGTGCTGATCTCGGCGGCAGTCGTCTTATTGGCGGTCGGGGCATATGCGATACATTCCCTTGCGTATCCTCGGCGGATCCATTTCACGGGCGTCGTTCAACTCACAAATGATGGTGCGTCAAAGGAAGGCTTGGTCACCGATGGAAGAATTCTTTATTTCGGTGAATACCGGGGTAGCAGGATGGTCCTTGCTTCGGTCTCCGCCGAAGGTGGGCCTGTTCGACAGATTTCAACTCCCTTCGTCCGGGTGGTCCCAGCAAGCATCTCGCCGGATGGCAAGAATCTGCTTGTTCTAGTGCGGGAGGGAGTGGAAGTTGAGCGAACACTCTGGGTCCTGCCTTTAGCGGGCGGACAACCCAGGAGGATCGGGGAAATTCGTTGCCACTCGGCAGCTTGGTCGCCGGATGGGCGGAGTATCGCGTTTGCAGCCCAAAGCGCAATCAACGTGACCACCGATGAGGGGGCATCTATTCGGCAGCTTCAGGTATTCGATGCTGTGCCCGATGCTCTTCACTGGTCAATAGACGGAAAGCGTCTGAGATTTGACCTGGTAGATCCAAAGAGCCTGACGTCTACTATCTGGGAGCTTGTTCTCAACGACCAAGACGGAACTCAGATGTCTTCACTCATTCCTCTGCATATTGTTCTAAGGAACGGCCCGGGAGGTTCGACGACGCTCGATGAACAGGGCCGCTCATTTGTGTGGGGAGGAGACACCGGAGATGAGCGGATCCTTCTTCTCGAAAGAGTTCATGGATTTTGGAACTCACCCATTAGGTTGGTGGCAATGAACAGTTCGGTTCAACAAACAGCCGACCTCGCCCTGGATTCCAATTCCGAAAGAGTTTTTGCAATTGCACAATCCACCGTTCCGCGACGAGGCGTGGAAACCGGAGGATCAGATCTCCTTTGGTTTGACAGGAATTCTCGTGAATTTCAGCCATTTCTTCCGGGCATTTCTGCGACCTTCGTGGACTTTTCAAAAGATGGGCGCCGGATTGTGTACCTGCGATTACCTAATAGCGAGTTGTGGATTAGTAACAAAGACGGCAGCGCTGCAAGGCGGGTTGAGGTTCAAGCGAATCAGATCGAATTGCCGAGATGGTCGCCTGACGGCAAGTGGATCGCCTTTATGGCCAGAGAACCTGACAAGCCATGGCGCATATTCGTGGTCTCGGCTGACGGCGGAAAGCCTCGGGAGGTCTCCGTGGGAACAGATCAACAGGGCGCGCCCACATGGTCACCTGACGGAAAGTGGCTTGTGTATGGAAATGTGCAATGCCAAGAGAAGAGAACCTGCGCGATTCACAAGATCGACCTCTCCACTGGTCAGGAACTGGCAGTACCGGATTCGGAAGGGTTAGGGACCGCTAGATGGTCTCCAAATGGTCGTTTTCTTGCAGCGCTTCATCCAGAAAAGCATGAGGTCCAAGTCTTCGACTTAGTTGCACAGCGGTGGCGGAAACTTGCCGATGGAATCAATGGCAACGATCTGAGCTGGTCTAAGGATTCTCGTTACATCTACGCAGCCCGGCCGGCCGGTAATCAACCAGAGATCTTGCGTATTTCACTAAAAGACGGGAAGACAGAAACTGCTGTAGATTTGTGGACGTTCACCCAGTTGAAGGGCCGCATCGATCAATGGTTTGCGCTGGCGCCTGACGGCTCGATTATCTTCTCACGCGAGATGGGTGCAAATGAGATTTACTCTCTGCCATACGAAGAGAAGTGATCGCGAACATTGATGACCAAAGAGGACACTTAGTTTGGCGGTGCATGGGACAGCCAGACGAAAGCGGTTGAGAGTTACCAATTCCATTCTGAACTTTCCAAACGGCCATCTCTTCACGCACACTTTTTGACACGGCCGAATTGTTCAGATCCGGCCGTGTCAAAAGGTGTGCGTTCTGAAACAACTCCGTCGATCAATCTGCCCCCGCCTGCTGAGTTTCATGCCCTCCAGGTTAATGAAAGTCGTGAGAACGGATGTCCCCGCTTGTGATTTCAAGGGGCACAATTCGTTGAGCCTTGACGTGGATCACGCCATCCTGAATCTGGAGTGGCCCTTCGATGCGCAAGAACCGGCTTCGGGTGACGACGATGCGGTTCCGCTCGAATACATCGGGCGATCGTCGCTTGGAACTCGTATCCATTCGAGCCACGCCAGTTTATCAACTGGGTTTTCACCGGCTTGCTCGCTGTTTTGGGAAGCGGCATGATCGTGGTACCCGCGCAGATACATCGCGGTCCGATCCTCAATCGAGTCACTCACACAAAGGCGAACGAACTCGGTGCCGACTTCTATGTTCGGATTATTGCGTTCGGCGCGGTTCCGGTGCTCACATGGCTGGCCTATCAGTTCCCTGGGGTCGGAAACACGATCTTCAAATTCTTAAAGCCGGGAATCGAAGTCATAAAATAGTGGGGCCTCGTCATCAAAGGGGCTCGTGAATCGCGATCTCCGCGACTGTGGCGGGAACACCGAAAATACTCTCCACCAATCAGGAATTGCGTTCACAACCTTCTTCGGGTTCAAGAATCAGTCTCCTCTTGCAACCAAGTCGAGTTTTGGCGAAGCACAGACGGAGGTAACTTTACGGAATTTTAAAGCTGTGTTCTTGTAAGGGGTGCAATCCTGCGACCACGTGTTGACTCTCGTCGAATCTGAGGCGCTGATTTCGAACAGGCCGAGTCCCGCCAGCGGACTCGGGTCAACATCGTACGGGCTGAATTTGACGGCAGATCAAAAAAGGTCTCTTCTCTATTGAGCTGATCAAATCAGTTTTTGCATTGAACGTCTCGCAGTGATAAGAGCGGAAGTGCCATTGACGAAATCTCAGCTGTGTGAGATAGCTAGTCTACTCGTTACTCGAAAACCATCTCAGTTCCTGAAGTCAGATCTTAAACCAAGAGGAGTGCCCAGCGGGCGTGAGTTCATGGTTGCGTCGTTGGATGTTCTCAATCTCGCACCTACCGATTCTTACGACTGATGAGTATTCCAGAATTCCTACTAATGTAGTTCCAATGTCTCGTGGCGTTTCCAAGAGAAGTAGTGAGAGTTGTGTCTTGGCACGCAATCGTGAACAAAGCAGAGCTCAGAATGACTATGGCTGCACACATTGGGCCACTAACAGTTCAGCATTCAAGTGGTGAAAGAGGATCTTGATGCTTCCTTCAATGCCTGGTTCAATCTCTGTCACAAACTCCAGCCCTCGAGACTCATTTGTCCCCCGGATCATATCGAAAGGACGCGGACTGTTCATGCGTCTTTGTGAGCTCGCGCTTGTCAGGCGGCGCTTGACATACGACCAACGCGATGTCCAGGGATCGACAGAGTCAATCAGGATGCAACGGCACAGCGATCTGCACTCAGGTGCGACAACCGCGACTCACTTTGCAGAAAAGAGCGATCTCACCCACTTGGAACATCTTCGAAGTAACATCAGCTCCTTGGGCCGGGAACAAAGATCGATCTCACAATTCGGAGTCCTGCGGCTTCTTCAGCTCGCGGTCATTTCTGTCTGCTTCCTGTTAACGACGGTGAATGCATACGGCAAAACGACCCCTACCTTAAGCGTCGCCACATCGGGGACCCCTTCGACTTACGGCGGGTCCGTGACTTTTACGGCCACCATCTCGACCGGCCCAACAGGCACGATTACCTTCCTCGACGGTGGCACATCGATTGGCACGGGCACGATCAGCGGAACGAAAGCAACCTTTACAACGACGGCTCTTTCAGCAGGGTCGCACAGCATCACCGCGAATTATCCGGGGAACTCGACCTACAACTCAGTTACATCGAGCGCAATCACGCAGACCGTCAATAAAGCGACGCCCACGTTAAGCATTGCCACATCTGGAACGCCATCGACATATGGTGGGTCCGTGACTTTCACGGCAACAATCTCCAGTGGTCCGACCGGCACGGTGACGTTCTATGACAGCGGCTCGTCGATTGGCACTGGAACTATCAGCGGCACGACTGCGACTTACGCAACAAGCGCCTTGGCGGGAGGCAGTCATACCATCACCGCTGGCTGGGCAGGGAACTCGAACTACAACTCAGTTACATCCAGCGCAATCACGCAGACGGTCAATAAAGCGACCCTCACGTTAAGTGTGGCCACATCTGGGACCCCGTCGACATATGGCGGATCCGTGACTTTTACGGCCACCATTTCGAGCGGGCAACTAGGCACGGTGACGTTTTACGACGGCGGCACGTCGATCGGCACTGGCACGATCAATGGAACAACCGCCGTTCGTGCAACCAGCGCTCTAACGGTTGGCGCTCACACCATCACAGCCAGTTGGCCAGGAAATACCAATTACAACTCAGTCACGTCCAGCGCAATCACGCAGACGGTGAGCAAGGCGACGCCCACGATCACGTGGGCTACACCATCCCCCATCACATATGGAACAGCGCTGAGTGCAACGCAGCTTAACGCCACGACGACTCCAGCCGGAACGTTTGTCTACACTCCGACTTCCGGCACAGTGTTGGGGGCCGGAGCGCGGACTCTCTCAGTGACATTCACACCCACCGACACCAGCGACTACAACTCCGCCACAACGACTGTCACGTTGACTGTCAACAAGGCAACGCCAACGATCACCTGGGCGACGCCTGCACCGATCGTTTATGGAACGGCATTGAGTGCGACCCAGCTCAACGCATCGACGACTCCGGCAGGATCGTTCGCCTATACCCCGGCTTCCGGCACCGTGCTGGCGGTTGGAGCGCAGACGCTCTCGGTGACCTTCACACCCACCGACACGAATGACTACAACACCGCGACAGCTACCGTCACGCTGACGGTGAACAAGGCAACCCCAACAATCACCTGGGCGACGCCTGCGTCAATCAATTTTGGAACGGCGCTGAGCGCAACCCAGCTCAATGCTTCAACCGCTCCGGCAGGATCGTTTGCCTACACTCCTGCTTCCGGAACTGTGTTGGGGGCTGGATCGCAGACACTCTCGGTGACATTTGCGCCCACCGACACCACTGACTACAACACCACCACAGCTACCGTTACATTGACGGTGAACAAGGCAACGTCAACAATCACCTGGGCGACGCCCGCGTCGATCACTTATGGAACGGTATTGAGCGCAACCCAGCTCAATGCTTCGACTACTCCGGCAGGCTCGTTCGTCTACACTCCGACTTTTGGCACGGTGCTTGGGGTGGGGCAACAGACCCTTTCAGTGACCTTCACACCAACCGACACCACTGACTACAACACCGCCACGGCTACTGTCACGTTGACCGTGTCAGCATTGCCAAATTCTGGCCCCATTACATTGCCCGGCCAGGGAATCATTTCGACGCTGGTTGGAAATGGGACCGCAGGCTACTCCGGCAATGCCGGCCTTGCCTTGGGCATGGCGCTGGATGCTCCATGGGGCATAGCGGTTGACGCCGCAGGCAACATCTACATCGCAGATAAGGCATCTTGCGTAATTCGCAAAGTGACTGCAGCCACGGGGATCATTACGACTATAGCCGGAAACGGTACCGCGGGAAATTCCGGAGACGGTGGGTTGGCAATCAATGCAGAACTGAATAACCCAATGGGTCTGGCCGTCGACTCTGTCGGCAATCTCTACATCGCGGACAATGCCAATAACGCGATACGAATGGTAACGGCCTCAAGTGGGATCATTACCACCGTGGCAGGAAACCTGACCAACCAATGGGGAGGGTATTCCGGTGACAACGGCCCCGCTACGCAAGCGGATTTGAATTCTCCCGTGGGTGTTTCCTTGGATTCGACCGGCAACATCTTTATTGCCGATACGTGGAACGGAGTAATTCGCAAGGTAGTAGCTGGGACCATCACCACAGTCGCCGGAAACGGTACTTTGGGCTATTCCGGAGACGGCTATCAGGCTAAGAATGCGGAACTGGATGAACCCTACGACGTGAAAGTAGATTCGGCAGGGAATATTTACATCGCCGATTACGAAAACCAACGTATCCGCAAAGTTAGAGCAGATGGGATTATCAATACCGTGGCCGGAAATGGCACAGGAGGATTTGCAGGCGACAACGGTCCCGCCACTGAGGCCACGTTCTGGTTCCCGGTTGGACTAGCAGTGGACTCCGTTGGCAATGTCTATATTGTGGATTCAGCCAATCATGCCGTTCGCGAAATTGAAGTCTCGACCGGCGTCATTACGTCAGTGGCTGGAATTTACCAATCGGGTTATGCGGGCGATGGGGGCTTGGGTACCATCGCGACGCTCAATTATCCCGCGGGCATTGCCTT
>WNGL01000163.1_pt2 | contig 87659 bp, 67 predicted proteins | sample 5400591 | NCBI WGS metagenome assembly WNGL01 (sample SAMN13153377, study PRJNA577476) | soil metagenome | isolation source: 80 cm soil or saprolite under Garry oak tree replicate 1 | place: USA:California | collected 2016-06-15 | reverse complement strand
CTGATCCTGGCCGGAATTCAAATGCTGGCAATCGGGCTGTTGGGCGAGTTGCAGGTGCGCCACTTCCACACCAGCCAGCAGCGCGCCCCGTATGCGATCGACCGCATCATTCGCCTGCGTTCGCCTGAGGAGCCGAGTATCCTCACCGATCGGCGCGACGAGAGATTCTAGAAGCAGGATCAGGGAATAGGGTCCAGGGATCAGAAAAACAAAAGCCTCGCTCAGGTTAGATACTGGCGAGGCTTTTTTCATTGCAGCGATGCACCTGCTCGCATAAAATAACTGCCTTCCGGAGTACTGCACATTGTTCGAACAGCTGGATGGCTCTGAGAGAAAAGAAGAGAAGGACCCGATCACCGTTGCTGAAGGGCTCGGTGTATACGTTCTGTTTCTGATCCTGGCCTTCGTTTCCTTTATCGCATTTATCGTTTTTGATGATGTACGGTACGGAACGCAATACGCGACCATCATCACCTATTCGAGCGTCGTGTTTGTGTATACATTTTTCCGGACCCGAGGAATCAACACAAGGTACCCCCTGGACGAGCCCTACGTGCAAGAATTGTTTCCGCGCTTGCTTCTGATCCATGGCGCATTTCTTGCCCTGGTCTTAATCGTCGAAACTTCTGCGTTGACGCTTCGGCCTTCCCTGTCCGCCTGGTGGGTCACTTCCGCTCGAACAAAAGATATGCCGCCGTTTGAGATTGCGCTGTTCCTTGCGATAGGTGCGATTGCAGTGACTCAGGTCATTCTTTCGAGATCCCAGTTGAGTCGAAGCAAGAAAGCGTCGAGCTCCGAACCAACTGAAGACGAGCAGTAGCTTCCCGTGCTGCTCCTGCCGTTCTAATCCCTTGCGTCGATCCCCCCTCAAGGTGCATTCTTGCGCTTGTATGAACGCTATACAAATTCAAGCTACAGGTGGGCCGGAAGTCCTCCAACTGGCCGAGTTGTCCATTCCCGCGCCGGGACCTGGGCAGGTGTTGATCCGCGTCGAAGCCATCGGGGTCAACTTCATCGAGATCTACTTCCGCAAAGGCACCTACAAAGCCACTTTGCCTCTCATTCCCGGCAGTGAAGCTGCAGGTACCGTGGAAGAGCTTGGGCCCGGTGTTACAGGATTTCAAGCTGGGGACGCAGTCGCTTCGGTTGGCGTGCTTGGCAGCTATGCGGAATACGCGCTTGTTCCAGCCACTCAATTAGTCAAGGTGCCGCAAGAGCTTACGCCTGAGCAAGCTGCCGCAGCCATGTTGCAGGGAATGACGGCGCACTACCTGGCCACGTCCACGTTTCCGCTTAAGGCTGGAGATACGGCGCTCGTGCACGCGGGCGCTGGTGGAGTTGGCCTGCTGCTCACACAGATCGCAACTCGGCTCGGCGCGCGGGTAATCACGACGGTTTCTACAAAAGAAAAAGCGGAGCTGTCGCGCGAGGCCGGAGCCTCAGATGTGATTCTCTATACCGAGCAGGACTTTGAGGTGGAGGCCAAACGGCTGACGGGCGGCAAGGGCGTAGATGTGGTCTACGATTCGGTGGGCAAAACGACATTTGAAAGCAGTCTCAACTGCCTTCGCCCCCGCGGCCTTCTGGCACTGTTTGGCGGGTCCAGTGGGCCCGTGCCACCTTTCGATCTGATTCAGCTCAGCGGGAAAGGTTCCTTGTTCATCACTCGGCCGAGTTTGTGGCACTACGTTGCCACTCGAACGGAGCTGGAACAGCGCGCAGGAGATGTGCTCGGCTGGGCGGCGAAGGGCGAATTGAAGCTGCGCATGGAGCATGTGTATTCGCTCGCCGATGCCGCGCAGGCGCAGACCGATCTCGAAAGCCGCAAGACAACCGGCAAGATTCTGCTCGAACCTTGAGAAGCAGGGAACAGGGACCGGTTGTCAGGCATTTGCCAAGACAATGATGAAGATTTCAATTGCGTCCACGGATCGCGTGTTTGTGCTCACTGGCGCGGGTATCAGTGCGGAGAGTGGTTTGCCGACGTTTCGTGCGTCCGATGGGCTTTGGGCCGGTCATCGCATCGAGGATGTTTGCACTCCTGAGGCACTGGATCAGAATCCTGAGCTTGTGTGGCAGTTCTATTCTCAGCGCAGGGCGCAAGGGGCGAAGGCTCAGCCAAATGCCGCGCACATGGCCTTGGCAGATATTGAATCGAAACTCGGCGACCGCTTTTTCCTCTGCACGCAAAATGTTGATGACCTGCACGAACGAGCTGGATCGACCCGGCTCGTCCACATGCACGGAGAGCTAGCAAAGTCGCGTTGCGAGCACGAGTGTGGAAGGCCACCGATCGAAGACCGGGCGGTATACAAGAGCCTTTCCGAGGTTGGTCATTGCGTCTGCGGAGCCAGGTTGCGCCCCCATATTGTTTTCTTTGGCGAGATTCCGCTGGAGATGAATCGCATTCAGAGAGAGATCTCCAAGGCCACCGTTATGGTCGTCGTCGGCACTTCCGGTTCGGTCTATCCGGCGGCCAACTTCGTTCACTTGGCGAAGCAAGCCGGCGCGCGAACTTTCTATATTGGCCCGGAGTCTCCGCTCAATGCACACGCCTTCACCGAGGTTGTAGAAGGCAAAGCCGGCGAAGTCCTTCCGGGTTTGTTTGCCGTGGAGTGAAGCTCGCAATTCGTCTGACGACCCGTGGGTGGATGATCGCCCAAATTCTGGAAAAGGCTCCGTGTGACGATCTGCAAGTGATCCCATTCTTTGCGCAGATTGGTTGCGTTCGCTGCTATCGATCTCCTGCGGGCAGTCACATGCGCAAATGGCAAACTCGTCCGTGACAACCATTTACAAGTCGTCAAGGGACCTGGAGTTTGCTCGACACTTGTCGAATGCCAGCGCACAGTACTCAGGTATCATCGGTTTATCGCGTTTTCTCCACATTCATCCCAAACAAGGAAAACAAGTGCCAGCAGAGACAACCTCAAATCAGCCCAGCGGGGGCGGTGCACACGACGCGAGAGAGTCGCGCGTGCAGCCACAATTGCGTATTGCTCTTTTTGGATTTGGAACCGTGGGTAGTTCGGTTGCCCGCATTCTGCTGGAGTCGAAGCCGGAGGGCTTGAAACTGACCCATGTCTTTAACCGCAATGTAGCACGCAAACGAGTAGATTGGATTCCCGCAGATGTCGTCTGGAGCGACGACTTTGAGTCGGTCTTGGCCTCAGAAGTCGATGTAATCGTCGAACTCGTCGGAGGGCTAGATCAAGCAGGGACATGGGTGCGCCGTGCCCTCGAAGCAGGCAAAAGCGTCGTTACCGCCAACAAAAAATTGATCGCCTTTCAAGGCGTCGAATTGGAACGATTAGCAGCCGCAAAAGGCGGACACCTCAAATATGGCGCCGCGGTGGCTGGCGGAATACCTGTAATCCCCGGGCTCGAGCAGGGGCTCGCAGGCGACCGCATCGAGCGCATGCAAGGGATTTTGAATGGGACCTGCAATTTCATTTTGAGCCAGATGGAGGCGGGTGCGGAGTATGCGACAGTTCTGGCGATAGCGCAAGAGCGTGGTTATGCCGAAGCCGACCCTACTGAGGACGTTGGCGGATTTGATGCGCGCGCCAAGCTAGCAATCCTTATGCGGCTGGCGTTGCGGGTCATCGTTGATCCGGAAGAGATCATTCCGCAGCCGATCACGGCGGTTTCTGCCGTGGACTTCAGTTACGCCCGGGACCTGAATTGCACCATCCGTCAGATCGCGCGAGCTGAGGAGCGCGATGGGATGGTAGCCGCAACTGTGGGTCCGATGCTCGTTGATAATGACTCGCCGCTCGCGTGGTCACGCGGGACGGAGAACATGGTGATTCTTACGGGACATTACGGCGGCGATGTTGTGTTTTCAGGCCACGGCGCAGGCGGGCATCCTACCGCGGTTGCTGTTGTGAGCGATTTGCTCGCCCTGGCGCATGGTTCGCGGCCGGTGGAGATTCCGTCGGTCCCTGCGAAAATCGGCGCGGAATTTGAAGTTCCCCATTACATCCGCTTTCTCGTCGCTGACCGGCCCGGGATCGTTTCGGAGATAACCGGGGCGCTCGCGAGGGAGAAGATTAATATCCGGGCGATCGTGCAGAAGCCCGGTTATTCTCCGGATGCGTTGCCATTTGTGATTACTGTGGAACCGTGCAAGTCTTCCGCGCTTCAACGCGCGCTGGCCAGCATAACCAATATGGATTGTCTGCTGGAGAAGCCGTTGAACCTGCAAATGCTGGAATAGAGCATTTCGGAACACACGTAGACTTTTTGAGAGTCGTGAAAGGTGGCTTTTACTTCCACCCCATGGACGAATACCTGTCCATGGGGACCCCGGTTCAGGAAAAAGCCACTTGAGTGCATGCTTCCGGTCTACACCAATTCCGAAAGCGCTATCGCCGCCGAATGAACAGGCAGATTTGAATTTGAGGTCAGGAATGATCGGAACGAATTATCGATGTGAGATTTGTGGCGAGGAAAGCGCAAGTCCCGTGCGCTGGATTGTCATCCATTGCAATAACGCGCAACTCACCGTATTCAAGTGGACGAAGGAGTCGGCCGACGCATCACAGGCTCGCCACTACTGCGGCGAGGCGCACGCACAGGTGTACATCAGCCGCTGGTTCGAGTCGTACTGCGGCTAGAAGAGCGAACTAGGTCTCTGACCGCATGATTTCGAATCTGGCGATTGCCAATCCCAGGTCCCAAAATCGGGACCTGGGGAACCCATATTGGTACGGGAACAAGCGGTTACAGACCTAGTCCTTGACGCCTGCGGGTGGGGGGCCGGTGGATTCGCGAACCACCAATTCCGGCGCCATTACAATCTCTGCTGCGTAAGCCGCTTCGCGGTTGGCAATGCGCTCGAGCAGTACCTTTGCGCCACGCTGCCCCATTTCCATTAGAGGTTGGCGGACCGTGGTGAGCGAAGGGGTGGAGTAGGCCGCAGATTGAATATCATCAAAACCGACTACAGACACGTCGCCGGGGACGGATAATTCTGCATCTTTCAAGGCACGGATGGCACCGATCGCAGCGATGTCATTGAAGCAAAAGATCGCAGTGAAATCGCGAGACTTTTCGAGGAGCGCCTGCATAGGCTTGTATCCAATTTCGGGCGCCATCGGGTGGTAGCCGGTCTTCATTGACCAGCCCGCCGTGTCGATGCGTATGACGTGAGCGGGATCAATGCGCAGGCCAATCTCCTCCGCGACCTGCTGGATGCTTTGCCAGCGATATTCTGAGTCGGGAATGGCGCGTGGGCCGCGCATAAAAGCTATGCGGCGATGGCCAAGCTTATGAAGGTGGATCAGCGCCGACTCGACCGCCTTGTGGTGATCGAGCACGATGTTCGTAACATTCTCGACCGCGCTGTGAGCTGAGATCGCAACAACTGGAACAGGTACCTCAATCTGGTCCGCTGGAGTATTCAACAACAGAAAACCATCCACTGCGCGTTCGACGAGCATACGCGGATACTGTTCGATGAGTTCCTTTTTCCAGTCATGACATGCGGTGAAGTAGAAGTAATGGGCTCTTGTTAACTCCTGGACAACACCGCTCATAACCCGAGTGAAGTACCCTTCGCTCAAGTCGGGCGCGAGTACACCTACGCTCATGGAGCGGCTCTGCCGGAGAGATCGCGCAAAGTAATTGGGTCGGTAATTAAGACGGGTTGCCGCCTCCATTACCCGATTGCGAGTGTCCTGAGGGATGGACTTTGCCGAGGGGGAGTTGTTCAGAACCAGTGAGACGGTGGTCTGAGACAGCTCCAGGTGCTCGGCCAACATTCTTAGATTGACGTGTCCTGATGGCGTCGAATCCTTACCCTTTGCCATGATGGAGTTGTAACATGATTTGAGGCAACAAGAAACATCGTCTCCCCTTAAATACATCGATTTGCCAATATGTAACCATAAAAGGCATTGTCAGCTAATCCGAGTGGATTTGGTTGATGCCCGGTTTAAGCTGCCGGACCTTGCCATTGAAAACAAAGGTGCCCGAGAGGTTACCAGGGAGCACGATTGTGGCGTCCAATCCGGCTTCCTGGCGCTTGTATTCCACCTTAATTTCTCCCGTGGGGTGCGGAAAGCTGGCGCTAAGCGAATTTAGAGCGCCAAGGTGGGGAGCGATTCGGACAGAGGCGAAGCCGGGACTTGCCGGTTCAACGCCTGCCACGAGCGTCAGCATGTCGTAGATCGGGTGAGCCGACCAGGCGTGAGAGTCGGAACGCGTGTCGCCTGGAACCTCTGGCCAGGTGCTGAAGTGGAGCGGCAAGAGCTTGCGCCAAGGGTCGATGGAGCGCAAGTATTCGTCAGCGAGGCCGGCGTGGTCGAGGGCGCGCGCCAGGTAAAAGCGGAAATAGTAGGAAGCGCTAAGGACGCCGTTGGGGGTCGTTCCTGGCTCAATGGCAAGCATCTGGCGCAGGACGTCCTGCTGGCGCGCTTTGGGAATCACGTCATAGAGAACTGCAAGGATGTTGGCTTGCTGGCTGAAGACTTTGGCGTCGGGATTGTCGGCGATCAGCCCCTTTGCGGCGACCCAGCACTTGCTGTAGAGCGCTTGCCGCACACGCATCGCCTGAGACTGGTAGCGGCTGGCCAATGCTGGGTCGCCCAGGTTCTTTTCCAGTTCGGCAGCCTCGTTGAGTGCCCCGAGATATTCGAGCGTAGTGATGCAGGACTCGCCGTGCGCGTCGAATGTGGGAGTTTCTCCCGATGAGACCCAGTCGATGAAACTCCACCATGGCAGCTTGTCCAACAAGCCATCAGGCTGCTCATGGTTGGCAAACCAAGCAAGCACGGCTCGGCTGCCGGGAAGAGCGGCGCGAACTGGCTCAGGGTCGGGTCGATACATCCAATAGTCGTGAAGCATCCCGATCCAGAGAAGGGAAAACGGAGGGATGGTTTGTGGTAGCGAGCTGGGATAGCGGCTCCGAGTCAATCCGTCAGGGGAGCGGGACTGATCAAAGGCTGCGATGGCCTGGCGGGCCAGACGGTCGTCACCGGCCACTGCGTAGGAAATGAGGGCCTGTATGCGCGTGTCGCCCGCGTATTGGAGTTGCTCGTAATAGGGCGTATCCATGTAGGTCTCATGGGCATCGAGGCGAGCAGTACGCCAACTGATCTCCCAGATCTTGTCGAGATCAGCATCGCCGGATTTGAAGGTGGCGCGCTCTTCAAAGGGGTAGGCGGTGAAATTGGCGGTAAGCGATTCCAGGGTGAGCGGTTCGTCGGCAGTCTGGATATCGAGATCGAGGTAGCGCCAGGTTCGCCACCAGAGCGGCTCGAATGTGCGATGTGCGCCGCCATCGGGGAGGAAGCTGTCGTTAAGGCCAAGGGCCTGACGATTCTCCACAGCATCACGGTCGCCTTTGTGCTGATCTTTGTCGTAGAGGGCTTCGGAGTAGGTAAGGCGAATTTTGGCGCCTTTGCCACCGGAGACAATTAAGCGTGGATAGGCGGTGGTGAGGGTTTTGCGGTCGAGGATCAAAAGAATGTGCTTGTTGGGAGCGATAGAGATCGACCGAACCGGGAATGATGCAAACGAAGAAGCAGCGGATTGAACCGTAATGTTTGCGCTCTCTCCGCCCATCAAGATTGAAGTCGGATGAGATTCAGCGGATTCAGCGCGCACGATGCTTCCGGGATCTGTGGGCGTGTACTCCATGTGCGGGAGCGCATCGGGAATCAATCCCCAAAAGTTGTCGCCAGTGGTATCAGCCGAATGCGCTTTGTTGGTCGGAAACATGCTGTCTCGCATGGGCGAAGCTGCCGGCACCCAAGCGGAACCGCTCGCAGTTGTGGAATTCCGATCCCAGTCGTATTTTGAGGCGTCGAGTTCCTCTCCCGGGCCGGAGGCAAAATAGGTCTTCATTGTCACGGTGTCGCGTCCCAACAGGCTTTGTCCGTGTTCCTCTTCGACGAGCCAGGCGTCGGGTGTGCTGATGGAGGCTGGTCCACCCGTTTCGCTCTCAAGCAGGAATGCCGTGCGGTCGCTGATCTGAGCCACAGGAGCGTAGACGCCGAAGTTCCAAACTGTTGCGGTGATGAGGTTGGCGCCGGTGTGCAGGAACGGCGCCAGATCAAACCGCTCATAGCGCCAATGTGCCAGATCGCCTCTTGCTGGCCCCTCGCCCACGCGTTGACCATTGACGAATAGAATGAAGCGGTTATCGGCACTGACTCGTACTGGGTAGCTTGACTGGACGGATGGAAGTTCGATGGTGCGCCGGAAGTGGAGGACCACAGGCTCCCTCAGCGGCGCGGTTGGATGGGTGATCCACGAGGCTTTCCACTCCCGATGGGTGGGATCCGGTTGGGCCGGATTTTGTCCGCAAAGCGGAAGGGAAGCGAGGACGAGGGCGATTGTTACGAAGATAGGGCGCATAGGATTGGGCCTAACACTTTCCAGTTCCACAGCTTATAGGAAGAGTTCCGGGTCGAGACCTAAAACCTTCAATGAATCCGTGTTTTGACTTCTCTGCGGTTCTTCCATTTCGTACTCTGACGGATCGTACAGGTAACGAAATCGCTAAATGGCGATGTTCGGACGGAGCCGGATGCAAGGCGCTCAAACTTTTGGCAATTCTGCTCTGTATGCGCTTGATTTAGCAGCCCTGTAACCTTCTATTCATCTAAGCCCTTTAGCCTACGAGTGGTGACCGTCCAAGTGCCAGAGATACGTATCTCGCGACCACAAGTCCGCTCAGAAACTAGAGTTTCCGGTGCTTCGCAAGTGACGGAGGCGCAGAAGTCTGAGGTTTCTGCAATTCGGAATTTCTTGCTGTCTCGCGGAAACTCGGCGGTAGCGGACAAGTGTTTTCACTATTTGATGGTTCTCTGCGGGCTCAGCATTTTCGGCATTGTGGTTTTGATCTTGACGGAACTGATTCAGCGGTCCGATCTGGCGTGGAGCAAGTTTGGCCTGAGCTTTTTTTTCAAGGCGTATTTCGATCCAGCGACAGGGCTCCCGAGTTATTGGGACCCGGTCAATGGCCACTTCAGCGCTCTTCCATTTGTTTACGGCACACTGGTTTCTTCCTTGCTCTCCTTGGTGTTGGCTGTGCCTCTGGCAATCGGTGTCGCGATCTTACTCACGGAGATGTGCCCCAGGGTGTTGCGCGGACCGCTGGCATTTCTCACCGAATTACTGGCTGCAATTCCAAGCATTATCTATGGCCTGTGGGCAGTCTTTATCTTGGTCCCTTTGCTCCGGGAACACGTGAATCCGTTGCTGATCAAATTCCTTGGATGGACGGGTCTGTTCAGCGACGATAACCCGACAGGATTGGGTTATGTGTCCGCAGCGGTGATTCTGGCCATTATGATTCTGCCCATCATTTCATCGCTGACACGCGAGGTAATGATGGCAGTGCCGCACTCTCAACGCGAGGCGGTGCTTGCGCTCGGCGCCACCCGCTGGGAGATGATCCGTATGGGCGTGCTGCGTAATGCGCGCATCGGAATTGTGGGTGCTGTAATTCTAGGCCTTGGTCGCGCGCTCGGCGAAACCATGGCTGTAACGATGGTGATCGGCAACAGTCCCGAGATTAGTCACTCGCTTCTCTCCAATGGCAGCTCGATGGCGGCAGTAATCGCCAATGAATTTGCTGAAGCCTCGGGAGATCTGCATCGCAGCGCGCTGGTTGAGATAGGTTTGGCGCTGTTTGTCGTCACGATTCTGGTGAACGCGCTAGCGCGAATCCTGGTATGGGTTGTGACCCGGGGAGCGCCGGCGCGGGCGCATTGAGGAGACACGATTGAGCGTGGGGAAATCCAGTTTCCGGTCGAACCTGCGGGCGCTGACCGATGGCGCGGTGACGGGGTTGGCTATTTTGGCCACGGTGCTGGTGGTTGCTCCCCTGGTGTCGATTTTTGCATATGTGATCTTCAAGGGAGCCAGTTCGCTCGACCTGGCATTCTTTACGCAGGTTCCAAAACCTGTCGGCGAGGTGGGCGGGGGCATGGCGAATGCCATCGTGGGCTCGGGTGTCCTGCTCGGAATTGCGAGCGCAATCGGTGTGCCCGTCGGAATTGGCGGAGGCATCTTTCTAGCTGAGTTCGGACGCGGAACCAAGTTGGCTAACGCGATTCGGTTTACTGCCGATGTTCTCAACGGCGTTCCTTCCATCGTTATGGGAATCGCCGCTTACTCTCTGATCGTCCTTCCGCAAGGCCATTTCTCAGCTTTCTCGGGAGGAGTGGCGCTCGGTATCATGATGATCCCGACCGTTTGCAGGACATCGGAAGAGATGCTGCTGATGGTGCCGCACGCAATCCGCGAGGCGGCCCTGGGGCTGGGCGTTCCCAACTGGCGTTCGGTGCTTTCTATTACCGTGAAGACGGCCTCACCAGGGATTATCACCGGATGCATGCTGGCGTTTGCCCGTGTGGCTGGGGAGACAGCGCCGCTCATCTTCACGGCGCTCGGCAATGCATTCTGGAGCACAAATCTGAAGCAGCCGATCGCTGCCCTGCCGTTGCAAATTTATGTTTATGCGCTGTCGCCGTATGACGATTGGCATAGGCTCGCCTGGGCTGGGGCATTGGTTCTGATCATTTTGATTGTGCTGGCGGTCTCGCTGGTGCGATATGTGACCAGCCGCGGAGTTTTGAAAGGGGCAAGTTAAGTGGGCGTTGGCATCGAGGTTGTGAACCTGAATGCGTGGTACGGAACAAACCATACGCTGCAAGATATCAATCTGAATATCCCCGCAAATCACGCAACTGCGCTGATTGGCCCCTCCGGTTGCGGAAAGAGCACTTTCGTTCGTTGCATCAATCGAATGCATGAAACCAATCCCATTGCACGAGTGACAGGAACTGTGCGAATCGGGGAGCTGGACATCTACACCGATGCAAAGCCTGTCGAGATCCGGCGTCGTGTCGGGATGGTTTTCCAACGGCCCAATCCTTTTCCAACGATGTCGATTTACGACAATGTGGCCTCGGGTCTTAAGTTGAACGGCTACTCTAACCGTCGCGTGCAGGATGAGATCGTGGAGCGTTCGCTCAAGGATTCGGCGCTATGGGATGAGGTGAAAGACGATCTGAGGTCGAAATCAGGGGCGAGCCTTTCCGGCGGCCAGCAACAGCGGTTGTGCATTGCACGCGCGCTGGCTGTGGATCCGGAAGTGCTCCTCATGGACGAGCCAGCGTCGGCGCTCGACCCGGTTTCGACCTCAAAAATCGAAGATCTTATCTTTCAGCTCAAATCGCAGTACACTATCGTGATTGTGACCCATAACATGCAACAAGCTGCGCGCGTTGCTGAGAAGACCGGTTTCTTTCTGAATGGGCGGATGGTGGAGTTCGACTCGACGCACAAGATATTCACCAATCCCAGCGACAAGCGAACTGAAGATTACATCACAGGCAGGTTCGGATGACACGAATTCGCTTTCAGCAGAGTTTGGATCAGTTGAAGGAGAGCCTTCTGGTGATGGCGGGGCTGGCGGAACAGGCCATTCAACGTGCCATTGAAGCTTACCGTGTTCGCGATCTGTCTATCTGCGACCTTGTTAGCCGCAGCGAAGTTGCGATTAATCGTTTGGAAAGGGATATCGATCAAGCGGCGCTCGACCTGCTTGCCATGGAACAACCCATGGCGATCGATTTGCGCTTTATTCTCAGCGTGATCAAAATCAACGCCGATCTGGAGCGTGTGGGAGACTCAGCCAAGAGTATCAGCGAGCGGGTCCGCAATATGGAGCAGATGGCGGTTGCAGAATTACCGGTAGATATTCCGCGGATGGCCACGTTGGCTGCAGAGATGGTGCGCAAGAGTCTGCAATCGTTTATTGAGGCCGATCCAGAGTTGGCGCGCGCCGTGCTCACCATGGACGACGCTGTGGATGCGATGAATCGCGCAGCCTACAAAGCTCTGACCAAAGTGATGGAGGAGCAAAGCCACATCGCTCCCCAGGCTTTGAATGCTCTGATGATCTGCCGCGCACTAGAGCGGGTTGCGGACCACGCCACGAACATCGCCGAGGACGTGATTTTCTGGATACAGGGTGCGGATGTGCGTCACCACAAGAGCGTGATGGCGCAAAAAGCAGCAAAAGCCGCAGGCTGAACTTACCCTTTGATGCTGGTCCTAAGCTTAATTCCCAACCTTGCTGCGATAGTCTTGAGTTGATGTGGCGGGATTTGGAATGAACTCGGGCGCAGCAAGGCATTGCGGAGAGACCCCCGCCGTGTTGTATTCCAATCGGCTGAAAGAGCTGCATCAGGCGCAGGCAACCGAGCAGAGGCAAGAAAAGCTGCTGGGATATGCAAAGGTCGGACTCGGCTTTTTGATACTTGTCACTGCGGTGATTTTTATTCACCACCCGATCGTTCTGGAATCGCTTCTTGTCCCTGTCGTCCTTTTCGCTACTTTGGCGGTAGCGCACGAAAACCGTCTGCGTTCTCTTCGTCTTCGCCAGCGGAACATCCACTTCTATGAACGCGGACTGGCACGGCTCGAGAATCGTTGGGCTGGGACTGGGGAAACCGGTGAGCGATTCCTCGACTCGGAGCATCCGTACGCCCGCGATTTGGATTTGTTTGGCGAGGCGTCGTTGTTCGAGCTTCTCTGCACGACTCGAACAAGAGCCGGGGAGGAGACGCTGGCAGCATGGTTGTTGGCCGCCGCTCCGTTGGATGAGCTTGCTGCTCGACAGGAAGCCATACAAGACCTGAAATCGCGAGTCGCATTCCGCGAGCGGCTTTTCTCACTCGGAGAGACCGTGCGTCTTGGTGTCCACCCGGAGGCGCTTTCAAACTGGGGACTTCGCAATCCAGTCTTTGCGGCGAAAACGACTCGGGTCGTAACCACGCTGCTTGCCGGTCTGTGGATTCTGGGAATGGTTGGCATTTCTCCGCTCCGAGTCTGGTGCTGAAGCAAGCTCACCTGAAGCGGGAAGACACAGCGCCGTCAGAGGCAATCCGGAAGCTGGCTCACATCGTGGATTACCTTGAATCCCGGCGAAATCCAGCAATGCGGCTGCTCGATGTGCTGACATTCTGGAGCGCGCAATTCGTTTTTGCTGCTGAAAGATGGAAGCAGGAATTTGGGCCACAGATACGCGCATGGCTTGCGGCGGTCGGAGAATTCGAAGCACTCACCGCGCTTGCAGCCTATGCCTTCGAACACGGCGAAGATGTCTTTCCTGAATTTGATCTGCACGGTCCGATGTTTGATGCCGAGGGCATTGCGCATCCGTTGCTGCCCATAAGCAATGCAGTGCGGAATGACGTGAAGCTCGGTGACGGGCTGCAACTCATGGTACTCAGTGGGCCAAATATGGCCGGCAAAAGCACCTTCATTCGCTGCGTGGGAGTAAACGCAGTCTTGGCGCAATGCGGTGCGCCTGTGCGTGCCCGACGGCTGAGGTTGTCGCCGCTGAACCTTGCAGCATCGATTTGCGTGCTCGATTCACTCTTGGGAGGCGTTTCGCGCTTCTACGCAGAGATTCACCGGCTAAAGCTCGCAACGGATCTAACACGCGGACCGTTGCCAGTCCTCTTCCTGCTGGACGAATTGCTATCGGGCACAAACTCTCATGACAGATTGGCCGGAACGCAACTTGTAGTGAAGAGCCTGATGGATAGAGGCGCCATCGGAATTGTGAGCACACACGACCTGGCGTTGACTCAGATCCCAGAGCAACTCGGAAAACGGGCTATCAATTCACATTTTGAAGACCAATTCAGCGACGGAAGATTAGTCTTCGACTACAAATTGAAACCGGGAATCGTGAAGTCGAGCAATGCGCTGGAGCTCATGCGATCGATAGGCTTGGGGGCTGTCGATTGAGCCGGGCTAAGCCTCCCACCAATCCAGCAACGCCATGCGGGGATAGTATAGGCCGGCTCGAAGTCGGGTCTCGGTGCCGTGCAAATTTCGCAAGATGGCGGCGTACATCTCGAGCTGCGGCGCGAATGCGGAACGGAAAAATGGCAGAGCCGCAGCAGAATCGATGTCGTTAGCGTGAGCGGTTTTGAAATCGATAATCCACCATGTGTCATCTCCTTCCAAGATCGGCTCAGGTCCTGCGCGGAAGATTCGATCAACCCGCACCAGGCGGAGACCTCCGGCAACAACTCCAGCCCATCCAGCTTCGCTTTTGGCTTGAGCGTGCGGGGATAGAACCCATTGACCAATGGGGTCCATTGTGGCTCTGTAGACGGAGTCAAATGCCTGTGCGACGATCGATGAGGTTTCAGAAGTTGAAAGTCCTGCAGTGCGAACCTGGGCGGAGATGCGCGGCTGCAACTTTTCGAGAGATGAAAGCGCGGACTCCCAGTCGAGTGTGGCGCGAAATGCGGCAAGCGATTCCAGGAGCTTGTGAACAGCATTGCCCAGGGCACGCGATGCGATACCGCCCTCGTGGCGTTCATATGGATTCGTGTTGCTGATTCCGACGAGCTCTTGATTGGCGGACAAACCCAAAGCGCCGGTCGTGGATGGGAGTTCGAACCCGGTTGGAAGTCGACGCAAAAGCGCGGGTCTTGGTGGAGAAGGCATAACCGCCAAATTGGTGCTCCCCGATGCCGCGAGCGCGGGAATGACGTCGCCTTGCATTTCCGGGGCGTCTTCTTGCGTTGCCTGCCACTCCTCGAAGCGTGCCTTCACTTCTTCTTCGACAGCTGGCCACGCCGTTGCCAGAAGCGAATTCGATGGTTCGACCAACGTCGTCGAGCCATTCTTTTCGCGCTTGTATGCCGGCAGCGAAAACAGATGCAACTCCTCGCGGGCGCGCGTGGCGGCGACGTACAAAATGCGTCGAGTCTCCTGCGACTCACGCTGGCAATAGACGCGATCGACCCATTCCTTGGCTTTGCCGCGGTCCGCGCCCTTGGAAGGAAGTGGGGCAACGAGAAACTCGGTTATTTCTGCAGATTCGTCGGGGTTCTTGACGCCCCGTTCGAGCCACGAGAGGAGTTTCTTTCCTCTGCTCCCAGTTCCGGCCTGCATGTCGGGAACGATGACTATCTCAAATTCCAGCCCCTTTGATTTGTGGATAGTCATGAGTTGCACACCGCAGTCGCTGCTTGTCGCTGGATCAGGAAGTGCGCACAGGTCTTGGAGAGCTGAAGAGAGTGCAGGCCCAAACAAATCCTGCTCGCCCTCTGCCAGATTATCGAGAAGTTTCCAAAACAGGTCGAGGTTGGCGCGCGCAGTTGCATCGACGCAGTTGCTTCCGCCGAGACTAAACCAAATTTGCTGTAGTACCGTACCAACCGAGGACGTGGGCGAGAAGTCACGTAGTCGTGGCACAGATGCAGTAGCGTTGAGTATCCGCCCGACTGCATTGCGGGAATCCTGGCTGAGCATCTGCTTTCTTTCAGCCAGCAGTTGAGGAATCGGAGCCGTTGCCTGGGCCCCATCGTTGGCGCCACCAATGATATGGAGCTCTTCGAGGCTAAGACCTGACCACGGGGCGCGTAAAACACTAAGCCATGCAATCCGATCCTGAGGATTCAGGACCGCTCGCGCCAGCGCCAAAGCATCGACAACCTCAGGACGATCCTTCAGGTTTTCGAGATCCACCGCGCGGAAAGGAACTTTCGCATCGCGCAGCGACTGGGCAATCGGCGCAAGTACGGTGCGTGTGCGGCCTAGAACAGCGATGCGATACTTCTTTCCGGCATTTCGCGCCGCTTCCATGCGGTCCCTATTTGCGCGAATCAATTCGACAATCTCATTGGTTTGTGCAGCACGAACTGCTTCACGCTGACGCAGCGCCTCTCGCTTTGCGAGATCGTCAACGCGGGTGCTGGGCTTACCGCGACCTGTTTGTGGCACGAATCGGAGATGCAACTGGAGCCGTTTCTCGCGCAATGTACCCGGCTCGCGCGCTGGTTGAGAAGGAGAAAACGTGACCCCGCTGCCATCGTCTTCGGCAAAGACTTGCTCAAATGTTTTGTTCAGATCCTGAACCAATGTGGGGACTGTACGGAAGTTCGCCGAGAGTGAGACAAAGTCGAAGAGCAGCGGCGCGCCGTCGGGCATCTCCAGGCCGTGAGCTTGCACGCGCGGGAAAAGCTCTGCATCTGCGTCGCGAAAGAAATAGATTGATTGCATCGGATCGCCGACTACGAAGACAGTGCGGCGCGTCTGGTCTGGCCAGGCAGCGACAAGAGATGACAGCAGTTGATGCTGACGGCGGCTTGTATCCTGGAACTCGTCGACGAGTAAGTGGCGGATACCATCGGCCATGGCGAGCGCGGCATCCGTCGGAAATCCATCTTCATCCTTCAACACATGCTGCGCAATTTGAGCCACCTCGACGAAATCGACCTTACCCGCTTCGGCAAATACGGCCTTCAGTTGGGCTGAGGCGTGCCGTAGCAGAGTGAAGCACGCACGCACGATCTCCCATTCGTCTTCGGCATACCGCGCGGGAGGCAAGCTACGAACCCCTCCAAGCGCCGCCATGCCTGGTATGGCCTCTATCCGCGCGATAAGAGTCACGATTCGCTGCTTCTCTGGCTTGCAATCTGCGGGAAAGCCGTTTGCTACATTCACCTGCTTTCGAAACGTTCCCCCCTGAGTAAGCAATAATTCCGCCAGGCAAGCATAAGCACGCCGCGCGTCTTCCAGAGCGTCGGAGCCGTCGAAAGGTCCGCAAGGGAATTCGATGAGTTCGGCGAGATCCTGATAGAGCGCGCCCTTGCTCTTCATCCATGCGAACCGCGCCAATTCAAGCGCTTCATTACACGCGTTGGGAGCTCGGCCGAGCAGCTGTTGCAGGTTCGAGAGCGTTTCTGCAACTGCATTCGCAAATGGCTTTTCCAGACGCTCGCGAAGAGCGTCCCAATCGGGTTCGCGCACCAGCACGAAGTCGTGCATCCAACGGTCCCGCTGCCCAAGCATCGTTACGAGCAGATCCTCCATTTCCTGCCAGCCGTTATCACGCCATTGCAGCAGCGCTCCGACGGATGCGCTCAGCTCCCGATTGTCGCGGTCGCCGAGTTTCTCCAGTGTGCGCCGAGCAGCACGGCGATAAAGGTCCGCGGGGCGTTCACTGACTTGCAGATTGCCGCCTAATCCAGACAACAGCGGCTGTTGAAGCGCCAAGTCCCGACAGAACGAATCGATGGTTGAGATTCGCAACTGCGAAGACAGGTCGAGCAGGTTCCAGTTCAAATGATGTGAGCGTTCAAGAGCGCGTCGAGCAAGGGCTTCGATGGAGAACGCATCCGATGTTTGTTCCGAAGTATCACGGGCAGCCGCACTTTCCAATTCCGAAAGGATGCGATGCCGCATCTCGGTTGCTGCGGCTCGGGTAAAAGTGATAGCGACGATTTGGCCCGGTTCTTCCACCTCTTGAAGCAGGCGCAGAAAGCGGCGAGTCAGTAAATCTGTCTTACCGGATCCGGCGGGAGCTTGCACGAGAATCGAGTGGTCAGGGTTGAGCGCAGCAATGCGCGCAGCCTGGTCGGGAGGCGCCTGGAAAACCATCCTATTCATCCGACGTCTCCTCACTGTCGGATTCGTAATCGGTTGCCAGTCGATCTCGATTCTCCGGTTCACGAATGCGGCAGATGCCCTGCAGTCCGCAGCGTTCGCATGTCTTCGGGTAATCTCGAGGATCAACATCCGCCCGTCCGCCGAGGAAATCTCGAGCGAGCTGTTCGATGTATTCTCTCCAATCGATGAGCTGTTCGGCCGTGAGGGGCTCTTTCACAAGGACATTGCTGCTCTTTAAGCCGCTGAAGAGGTTTCCATTGGCATCGCCAACTCTTCCGGCGAATTTATGATTCCCGATTCGCACCTTGGCGAAGACTAATCCACCGAGGTCCCCATCGAGAGCGAAGCCGGCATAGAGAGGCAACTGCACGTCGTCTGGGCGAGGAAGGTTCCACGTTTTAGGCGATACATCTCCAGTCTTGTAATCGACGACAAGGAGGGAACCGTCTTTGAGCTGGTCTATGCGATCGAGCCGCAAATTCAAGGCGAGTCCGGCGATGTCTGTGGTGTGCTTCGCCTCCGTTTCGACTACAGCGAAGGGGATCCTAACGGTTTCGTACTCCAACCACTCAGTGACAATGCGGACCAGGCGCTTTTCTTCCAACTCAAGATATTGACGGGGCATCCGGTCCCGAACTGCATCTGGCATATCTGTTTGGAAGACTCTGCGCACGTGTTCTTGCACAAAGTTGTGGAGGTTTCCCAGCAAGTGCAATTCACCGAGAGATTGAATTCCTTCAGGTGGTCCACCCCAAACCGCATGAAGAACGGCGTGAAGCAACTGTCCTCTCTGGGCAGCGGTGAGCCCAACCTCGGCAGGCTCCCAGTCTTGCGCGCCAAGCCTCGCGATAGCGAAGGCCTTGAATGGGCACTGTGATTGATAGGTAAGGATGCCTGATCCCCCTTGTACGATGGCTTGCCGGAGGGGCACCCGGCTGAAGTCGGGGAACTCGACGGTTATTGGCTCGTCCATCAGCGGTGCGGTCATCGCAGCGGGCAGCGGCTGTGGTGGGCCTGCAAACTGAGCGGCAAGCCGCGATGGCCGAGTTTCCGTGCCATCCTTTTGCATTGCAAAGCTGAGGTGAACGACCCTTGCAGAAGCGGCAAGACGCTTCGTTATGGTGGAAGACAATTCCCAATCGCGCAGAGGAGCGGAGTGGGGCATACCTGCTTCTCGCTGGATTGGGTGAGGGATCAACGGATGCATCGAACCGACGGCTGGCCACGAGTACTCGTCGGCCCCAAGAAACCAAACTGTATCAGCCGTGAGGCCCGCCGATTCGACAGGACCGGCAATTTGGATAGGCGCATCGAGTGACCCGGGAGCAAAGAGAGTATCTTCCAGGGCCCTGCCCAGATCTGACAGAAAATCATTCCAGTGGATTCGGCGGCCATCGAACCCGAGCGAACCAGCCGCATCCAACGCCTGTTGCCAGCGATGATAAGCCTGAAATTCAGCGCTCGTTCTTGTCCGTTCGCCCAGTCCGCCGAGCATATCAAGCAAGGACGGAATCGTGTCTGCCCATTCGAGTGGGCTTCTTAAAGTGCCTCCCATCTCTTTGAGTCGGCGCTGTCCATTGATCATCCGTTGGACCCATTGGGTTGGCAACTTTAAAGAAATCCGGGACGGGTCAACGAAAGCCTGCAAAGTCCACCGGGTTCTCTCAAGGCCCCTGTAGCGCAAAGCGCGCATATAGGATTGCAGGTCGGCAGTCTCATTTGGATTACCTGCCAGGCCGCTCGAAAAAAGCCAGTCCAGTTCGCTCTCTTCAAGTGAGCCGTCAAGCCAGCGCAGCAGCAGGTACGCACCGCGCGCAATCGCCACCCGGGTAAGCGGGATGCCGAGGGAAAACTCGAAGAGTGGGGCCGAGGCTGGTTGGCTGAAGCGGAGGAAGGCCCGTTCCATTTCACCTCGCCGCGTGGCAATATCCTGCGTGATGATGAGAATCCGCTCAGTTGGATTGTCCTCAAGTTGGCGACTGCACCAGAAGGCGCAGGCTTCCAACTCTGTCTGATTGTCCAATGCAGCATAAAAGTGGCTTTCCACGGCGAGATCTTCGTAGGCGAAGGGGAGCCACTCTCCCCAGGCATCGAACAATTCCTGCTGGACTGGGAGCAATCGATCGAACCCGGCCAGGCGCAGAGCTGGGCGTCTCGGAGTTTCAGACTCAAGCAAGGGCCGCAGAAGGAGCGGCACCCTGCTCGGGCTCACGAGATCGTTTCTGCGGCAAACATCGTCGAATGCTGTGAGCCACTGGGCGAATGCGCCGGCATCCTGGTCCCAGCCAGCTCGCGCTTCATTGCGCAGGTGTTTCGGCGAATAAGAGCAGAGTAGCTCGTGCGCCTCCATCGCCAACGATGTGAGGCGGTGGACTGAAGGCGACAGGGCAGTTGGCAGATGCTGCTCACTGTGAATGATCTTCTCCCAGATTGCCTTCTCCTGGATGGAATTCAGCAGAACGCGGCCGTCGTGGCTAATCTCTTCCCACGCCTTACGGACGAAAGTCTCCCAGTCAAGAATGTTGGGCGTATCCCACGCTGAGAGTCCCTCGGAACGTCGACGGCGATGAAACGCACCCTGCAAGGAACGGGCGGCCCGAGCGCTTGAAGTAACGACCATCCCGCCGTCGCGAAGCCATCTGTCGGTCTCTGCATCCGCTCGAATCCCCATTCCTGCGTTATACCCTGCCCGGCGGGCGGAGCGCCATTCACGAACCCGCCGCTGATTCGTCGAGGTGGACCATTGCGGGTTGTACACTGGGGTGTGATTCGTCGATCTATTGCACTTCTATTGATTGCGGTTGTCGCTGTCGCCGGATGCCATTCCAACAAGGAATCGGCGGCGCCAGCTGCATCCACAGCATCATTCAAGGTTTACAAGCTGCGCGGCAAAGTAGTCTCGAGCAACCCCGCGACGGGGGAAGTTACGTTGAATCATGAGGCGATTCCCGGCTTCATGGAAGCGATGACGATGCCATACAAGCTCAAAGACCCAAGCATTCTGAGCGAATTGCACCCAGGTGATGTGATTACCGCGGACGTGCTGGTATCGCAGAACGCGGATGCAGACGTGCTTCTGGACCACATCGTAGTGGTTGCGCAATCGAAAGCTGACTATCGCCCGACGGTCATTTATCACGTGCCCGTACCAGGCGATATTGCGCCGGATTTCAAACTGCGCAACCAGGACGGGCACATCATTCATCTGCATCAGTTTCGCGGGAAGAATCTGCTGATTACGTTCATCTACACGCGATGCCCGCTGCCGAATTTTTGCCCGCTCGTGACGCACAATTTTGCGCTGATCGAAAAGCAGCTGTCTGAGAGCCCGACGCTACATGCGAAGACACACTTGCTGTGCGTGAGTTTTGACCCGGTCCATGACACGCCTGAACGGTTGCGCGCCTACGGTGCGACCTATATCGGGAGCGACGTTAAGGCTGCGTTTGCCGATTGGGATTTTGCCGTACCGGAAAAGCCGACGTTGCAGAAGATGGCGCAATTTTTCAACGTGGGAATTACGAATGAGGCTGACGAAACCATTACGCACACATTGTCTACAACACTCATCGGGGTAGACGGCAAAGTCATTCAATACTATCCCGGCAACGAATGGACTCCCGACCAAGTAGTGGCCGATGTGAAACGGTCTGTCGCGGGAGCTGGATGAACGGTTCAATCCTCATGGCATTGCAAAGTGCAGGAGTCGTAAAACGATGAGCTATGGATTGAGTATTCGTAACAATGCTGAATTGGATTTCCTTGCCCTGGGCGCGCTGGTTCACCGGCTTGATCCGGGAATCATCCCATTTCGCAAAGCGACAGAGTGCCAGATACATGTTAGTGGCGGCGAGTTCAACGTGGCTGCCAACTTGTCTGACTGTTTTGGGTTGAGGACCGCAATCGTTTCTGCGATGTCTGAGTATCCAATCGGTGACTTGATTGCCGAGCGTGTTCGGGCAATGGGAGTAAAGCCGATTTACAAGCATTTCAAGCACGATGGCGTCACCGGTCCCAATATGGCGACTGTTTATAGTGACCGCGGGTTTGGGTTGCGCGGCCCCGTGGTTTTCTATAACCGCGCGAACGAGGCGGCGGCGCAGTTGAAGCCTGGTGACTTCGACTGGAAAGCGATCTTCGCGGGTGGGGTGCGGTGGGTGCACAGTGGAGGTATCTTTGCGGCGCTGTCGCCGACCACTGCGGAACTCGCTGCAGAGATGATGAGGAAGGCCAAGGCCGCGGGTGCGGTCACTTCTTTCGATCTGAACTTCCGCGAAAAACTCTGGAAGATTTCCGGCGGCAACGAGCGCGCCGTCGAAATCATTGGCAGGATTGTTGAGAACGTCGATGTGCTGGTTGGCAACGAAGAAGATCTGCAGAGGGGGCTTGGAGTTCCTGGCCCCGAGGTCGCGGCAAAATCGAAGCTTGATCCCAGCGTTTTTTTCGGCATGATTGATCAGGTCGTCAAGAAGCATCCGCGCGTGAAGATTGTGGCCACAACGCTACGGGAGGTGCACTCTACGAGTAGCCACAGTTGGAGTGCTGTTGCATGGGTCGATGGCAAGACCTACGCTGCGCCGACGGCCGAATTGCACGTGCTGGATCGCGTGGGCGGAGGAGACGGATTCGCGGCAGGCTTCATCTTTGGTCTCATTACAGGGGAATCGCCCGAAGAGGCTCTCAAGCTCGGATGGGCGCATGGTGCTTTGCTGACCACATACCCAGGCGATACGACTATGGCGGCAGTGGATCAGGTGCGCGCCTTTGCATGTGGTGGATCGGCGCGTATCCAACGCTAGCCACAGCTGATGCGCACATTCTTCGCATCGTCAGGCCACTGATCCACATCTGCCAACTGATATCCTGACCCTGTGCCGCGAGGGAGGTCTTTGCTTGGCAAAGCTAACACTGGTATTTGCGGGTCTTTTGATTGCTCTTGGATTGGCCGGATACCTGGGAACGGGTAGCCAGCATGCCACAGCGTTGATTCCAACATGGTTTGGGGTAGCGCTGGGAGTTTTTGGCTCGTTGGCAATGAGCCCCAGTGAGTCTCGCCGCAAGCTGTTCATGCACATCAACGTGACGGTTGGATTGCTTGGCTTTATAGGCAGTGCTATCGAAGCAGTTCGCGGCTATGTGCACGCCAAGTCTGCCGGCATCGAATCAAATCAGATCGCCCTGGCATCGAAAGCGACAATGGCGGGTCTCACGTTGGTATATGTGATTCTGTGTGTGCGGTCGTTTATCGCCGCGCGACGTTCGGGGAAGGTTTAGGTCTAGCGCATGAATTCAATGCGGGGTGGCGGAGTAGGTATGAGTGCGAGCGCTGAACGTTCGCCCCGCGGTGGTGGTATACGAGCAGGCCAGTCTGAATTACCGAAGCGTAAGCCCGATCTCAAGAAGCTCTGGCCACAGATATGGGCGCTGGTGGCGCCGCGCAGGGGCCTGCTGTTGGCTGGGATGGGTCTCATGGCCATCAACCGCGTGGCTGGGCTGGTATTGCCGTTTACATCAAAGCCTCTTCTGGACAAGGTACTTTCTCCCACTCACGCACATCCCGAGTTGCTGCCCCGCATCATCGCGCTGGTCTTCTCAGCGATGGTTGTGCAGGCAATTACTTCCTTCTCGCTAACTCAACTTCTCTCGAAAGCCGGCCAGCGGCTCATTGCCGAGATGCGGCGGCAGGTGCAGAAGCACGTGGGGCTGCTCTCAGTGGCATACTACGACGAGAATCGAACCGGTACGTTGGTCGCCAGAATCATGAGCGACGTGGAAGGCGTACGCAACCTGGTAGGCACTGGGCTTGTCGAATTCGTGGGCGGCCTGCTGACGGCTGTTCTGGCATTTATCTTCCTGTTGCACCGCAGCGCCACCGTGACGCTGACCGTATTCGCCGTGGTGGGCGGATTTGTTTTCATCCTGCAATACGCATTCAAGAAGATTCGTCCAATCTTCCGTGAGAGGGGCAAAATCAACGCGGAAGTCACAGGACGGCTTACGGAATCGCTGGGCGGAGTGCGCGTCATCAAGGGCTATCACGCGGAGGAACGCGAAGCCGGAGTCTTTGCGGTTGGGGTAGATCGGTTACTGTCGAACGTGATGAAGTCGTTGACTTTGACCAGTGTGCTCGGCTCAGCTTCAACGACTGTGCTGGGGCTGGTTTCCGCAATTGTGATGTGGCTGGGTGGCCACAACGTGCTTAGCCACACATGGACGGTCGGCGACTACTTCAGTTACAACATGTTTTTAGCCATCATGGTGATGCCGATTTTCCAGATTGTGAACATCGGTACGCAACTAACCGAGGCTTTTGCCGGCTTGGATCGCACCCGCGAAATCATGGCCGAGCTGGAAGAGAACAAGGATCCAAATCGCACTCTGGAGATGCCCCCCATCCATGGGACGGTTCGGTTTGATGACGTGGAGTTCGCCTACAATGCGGACAAGCCCGTGCTGCATGGCATCAGCTTTGCAGCCGAGCCGGGAACGGTGACTGCGCTGGTGGGCTCTTCGGGATCAGGCAAATCGACCATCATCAGCTTGCTTTGCGCGTTTCACACACCGTCGAAGGGGCGAGTGTCGGTGGACGGCGTCGACCTTGCAGCGGTCGATTTGAACACGTTCCGCTCGCAGTTGGGCGTGGTGCTGCAGGACTCATTTCTTTTCGATGGCTCGATCCGAGAGAACATCCTGTTTTCCCGGCCAGAGGCAACCGAAGAGCAGTTTCTTTTTGCCTGCCGTACGGCGCGTGTGGACGAATTTGCCGAGCGTTATCCCGATGGCTACGACACGATTGTGGGCGAACGCGGCGTAAAGCTGTCCGGTGGCCAACGCCAGCGGCTGTCAATCGCACGTGCGTTGTTGGCCGAACCTCGCATTCTCATTCTTGACGAGGCCACCAGCTCTCTCGATTCGGAATCCGAAGCGATGATTCAGGCGGGCTTGAGTCAGCTGATGTTGGGACGCACCACGTTTGTGATTGCCCACCGACTATCGACGATCCGCCGCGCTGATCAGATTCTTGTAGTCGAGCAAGGTCTCATCGTAGAACGTGGTAATCATGCCGAGCTTTTCGCCTTGGGCGGCAGATACTACGACCTCTACACTCGACAGCATGGTCTTGAGCAAAATCTCTTCCTCGCACCTGGTGAGGGGGACGTGGTTCCGGTTTAACGTAGCCATTTCGTTAGATTGCCTGCGCGTAGGTTGCCTTGGACATCACTGAAAGCGAGCGCAAACCAGCCGTCCCAAAATCTTGACCTGGGTCCCATATTCTGAGAAACTAAAAGGGAACCACAAGACGGAATGGAGGACCAAAATGCGAGACACAGCTCCCCAAGGCACGTATAAAGTCCAGGCCCTTGACCGCGCATTTGCCGTATTAGATCTACTGGGGGAGAGCGAAATCCCGCTTGGTTTGGCACAAGTAGCGTCCTCTCTGCAATTGCACAAGAGCACGGCACACCGGTTTCTGATGGTGTTGGAGCGCCACCGCATGGTGGAACGCACAACCAGCGGAAAATTCCGCCTGGGCCTGAGACTCTTTGACTTCGGCAATCGAGCAATTGAGCAATATGACCTTCGCGAGCGCGCGCAACCGCACCTGCGCCGTCTGGTAGCTGAGACCGAAGAGACCGCTCACCTTTGCATCCTGGAACAGGCCCGCGTCATTTATATCGACAAGATTGAGCCCGCCCGTTCGGTGCGCATGATTACGCGTGTTGGGTCGAGTAACCCAGTGCATTGCACTTCTGTGGGCAAGGCGATGCTGGCCTTTCTGCCCGAGGACCGAATTGCCGATATCTTGCGGCGCACCCGCTTTGAACGCTTCACAAATCGAACGATTGCCACGCCTGAGGCCCTCCGTACCGAGATCGAGAAAACCCGTCGCAGAGGCTATGCAGTGGATGACGAGGAGTTGGAAGAAGGGCTGCGCTGCATCGCTGTCCCCCTACTCGATGCGCAGCGGCAACCCGTAGCTGCAGTGAGCGTCTCGGGGCCATCCTTCCGCGTGACCGCGCAGAAGCTGCCGGCAATTGCCAACCACTTGCTTCAGTGCGTGCGCGGCATCTCGATGGATATGGGATTTTCAGCTTCTGGGCGAAATAGTCGAACTGCCTTGACGGCCTAAGGAATCCAATTAGGACCGATAAGCGCGCGCAGGGCTTCAGGTGTGGCCCATGGTGCCGCGCCGTTGAAGCGCTTCACCCATTCGGCGCCTTCGCCGATCCTGACTCGGTCTGACGTGAACTCCGGCGAGAGGGCGTTGGCCATCAACGCATAGCTCGCGCCTTCATGCAGACGAAGAGCCTTCCAGCAGCCGCCTGGAACGGCCACAACTGGTCTTTGACCCCTGGCGACATCGCGACCGAGCGTCACCTTTTCCGCCCGGCCGTCCGGGTGAAAGATGAAGTAGTCCACCGGTCCGCCCTCAATCAGAATGTGGGTATCATCCGGCGCAAGCCAGTGGAGATAGTTAACTGGGCGTTCGCGAGTCAGCATGTAGTAGACCTGGCTTTGCACCGCCAAGGAACGGCCATCAACCGAGATTTTTTGCACGGATTCACCAATGATCCCAAGGTATCCCGATTCCTTGGGAAGCACCTTGAGTTGCAGCGCTTGGATCAGTTCACGCGCCCTCCCGCCGGTGCCAGTAGGAGCGCTTGCATGCAGCGTGGCGAACGCCGTCATCGTCAAAACCACGAACAAGGATCGCCTCATGAATGCAGAGTAGAACATTTCGACGCTTGGACCTCTGAATCTCCATAAATCCGTTGCACCTACGAGGCCCCTTTTGCGCTTTGGCGCGGCCTCAATCCGCCGGACTTTCTGATACACTCAATCATGTTGCAGAAGGAAACACCACTCCCGCCTGGATGTGGTACTTCCGGATCCGGCTAGATTCGCTGAATGTCCAAGGCCCAATCCAAGGGTGTACGGCTTCATTCACAGAATGTACGTTCCGGCTCTCCATTTTGCATTTGGGGACGTAGCTCAGTTGGTTAGAGCGCTGCCCTGTCACGGCAGAGGTCGCGGGTTCGAGCCCCGTCGTCCCCGCCATACATTCCAAAGAAGTTAATTGGGATTGGCGGAATTTAATTGGGGTGCAAAAGAGCCGCAAAAATGTGCCCCTTTTGTACCCCAATTTTGCATTGGCATCAATAAATATATGCTGTTGCTCCCATAAAATCGTCCCCTGGTTTCCGGATCTAGCCACGCATTTCCCATTCCGCTTGGGGAGAAAACACCCGTGACATGAGGGCCGCCTGGGCAGCATGCTTGGCGGGTGTAATTGCCTGGGTATAGACGTCGAGCGTTTACCGCAGTTAAGAGTGCCGAAGCAACTCTTGCATCACCTGGAACTCGGTGCCGACGCTTCTCAGAGAGCCGAGTAGGTTTGTCGAAACGTGTGCCATCCGAATTACTTTTCTATTCCGAGCTCTTGCGCCTTGGGCCGAAAGTGCTTTCGCAGGATTTCAAACGAAACAACTCACTCTGACACAAGTGCGTGGATGCGGCGAGCAGCACCAGAGTCCGCTCCCGATGCGCAAGACCGTCCGCCAACAGCCTTATCTCCGCACATGTGAGGACGCAGGGCGTTTTCTTTCGTTTCGCGCCCTGACGAACCAAGTGAATCGGATTACTGTCAAAGAGTTCGTATCGACAGGCATGGTTGAACAGAACGGACATCACGCCACGGATCTTCGCGCAACTGCTCTTCGCAAGTGGTAAACGGCGAATCCAGGATTCGACTTATATAGTCTTGATGTTTCGTGGGACTAACGGCGTTAATTCTTTCGATCAAGCCGGCGACTGATCGACGGGCTGAGTCCGCATCGAAATACTCTTCCACGGTTCCAATTACTCTCTTGCGATAGATGCGCTTCCCCGATGTAGATTTGTCCGACCGACGAAGCAGCCCAACAATGGGACCCCGTTTCCGGCATTTTCTGATCAAACTGCAGCCTTGCATTTTCATCCTCCTTGACCGCATTTGCGGTGCAGGGAAGATGTTCACCGACGAGGACCGGCGGTGGCACCAGCGAAGTTGGAGGACCCGAAGACGTTTTTCGGCCGCTGATGACTTTAATCCATCGTGTTTAGTAACGGATTCCCTATTCGGTGACTTTATTCATATGAAGGTTCCACCCGAGGAAACACGACACAATGAGATCTCGTCTCCATCGATCCCTGGGTCTTTCTCTCTTGATCTGTTTTTGGGGACTGGCCGCATTTGCACAAGATTCGCTGACGCTCCGGCAAGCCATCAATCAGGCTTTGAGTGAAAACCCCGAAGCTGCGATTGCGCGCGCCGGCAACCAGGAAGCAAAGGCGAATGCCTCGATGACGCGCACCGCTCTGCTGCCGCAACTTGGCATTACCGAGGACATAACCCGCGGAAACGATCCAGTCTATGTCTTTGGCGCCAAGTTGCGTCAGAACCAGTTCACACAGGCCGATTTCAATTTGAACTCTCTTAACCGGCCTGAGCCGCTCGGCAACTTCGCCTCGCGATTCTCAAGTTCATGGATGGCATTCGACTCGTTCAAGACTCTGAAAACAATTCGAAGCGCGGACCTGATGCAAAAGAGTTCTATCTCAACCTCACAGGCTGTGAATCAGAAAATCGTTCTCGACGTCGTGCAGGCGTACCAGTCGGTGCTGTTCGCCGAACGCGAGATCGACGTAGCGCAACATGAGCAGGTGACAGCTGCCGCACTGCTGAGTGAAGTGGGGGATCGCGTAAAGGCGGGACTGGCTGTCGAGTCGGACCGCATGTCAGCTGAGGTAAATATGGCTGCGCGCAAGCAGGAGCTGTTCGCGGCCCAAGGCGACCTTGAGCTGGCCTGGGCTCAATTACGCGTTGCGATGGGAGTCCCTGGATTGCAGGCGACGAAGTTGCAGCCTATCGAATTGCATGACATCCCGTCGAGGGCTCTCGATGAGGAGCTAGCGACCGCCATCAAGACGCGGCCAGATCTCGCATCGCTGGGGCAGGCGCAGTCAGCACAAGCGGCAACGGTCGGAGCGTCAAAGTCAAACTTCGGCCCCCATGTGAGCGCCTACGGCAGCTGGGAAGACGACCGGCCTTCGTTTGGCAGCGCTGGCGGTAAGAACTGGGTCACGGGCGTCCAGATCGGTATCGACATTTTGCCGTTGGGCAAGCGCGCCCAGCTTGCGCGAGAGAAAGCAGTGAAACAGCGGGTTGATGCGCAGGTCGCGGCAACCCAGCAGCATGTGCGCCTTGAAGTAAGCCAGGCGCATATTCGCAGGCAAACTGCCGTGCTCTCTTTGGAAACCGCGCACGTTGCTATGGATCAATCGACAGAGAGCCTGCGCATCCTGCGCAATCGCTATGGCGCGGGTTTGGCAACCATCACCGACCTGCTGCGCGCCGAAGACGCCGAGCGGCAGAGTCAATCGAATTACTGGCATGCCGTGTACGGAAATGCCTTGGCCTTTACCGAGCTTTTATACGCGACAGGGACACTGACTTCCGATGCGGCGGAGGAATTGCAATGAAGATTGTCTTATCGGGTTGTTTGCTTGCTATTTCCGCGGTAATGGTTGCCGGTTGTCATGGCATCGACTCCGCGGCTCCCAAGGTTGTCCAAACGATGCAAGCGCGAGTGGTCCAAAGCCGGCAGCAACAGGTACCCATGATCCTCAGCGCTACAGGCACCGTTCATTCGCGAGAGTCCGCAGTTATATCCGCGCAGGTCATGGGCCGCATTCAGCAGGTTTTGGTGCGCGAAGGAGACAACGTACGGGCGGGACAAACAATAGTCGTGCTCGACGACGCGACTTTACGCGCTTCTGCCGATCAAGCGCAGGCGGGAGTGAGGGCGGCGCAGGGCCAACAGACCGCGGCAGAGACGGACGCCAAGCTTGCGGCCAGTACCCTCGGACGCTACCGGCAACTCGAAACGCAAAAGAGTGTAAGCCCGCAGGAGATGGATGAAGTCACTCGCCGGGCGGAGGCCGCGACCGCAAGACTTGAGGCTGTTCGTGCACAGACCGAGGCGGCCCGGGCCCAGGAGAGCAGCGCACACACAATGCTTGGGTACACGCATCTGGTTGCTCCTTTTTCCGGCATAGTAACGGCGAGGATGGCCGATCCAGGGACTATGGCCGCGCCAGGTGTGTCGCTGCTTCAAGTTGAACAAGCCGGAGCCCTCCAACTGCAGGTCACGGTGGATGAGTCTGCTATCGCCGCCATTTACAAGGGAATGAAGGTCTCGGTCGCGGTCGACAGCGCCGGTTTAGAAGGCACAGAGGGCGCCGTTGCAGAGATTGTTCCCGTCGCTGATCCAACAAGCCACACCTTTTTAATCAAAATAGACCTGCCATCTTTGGGACAACTGCGGGCGGGCATGTATCGAACCGCCAAGATTGCCAGTGGCGTCCGGCAAGCGACACTCATTCCGCGCTCCTCTGTTGTCTCGCGCGGCTCGCTGAGCTGTGTCTATGTCCTCGACATCGAAGGAATTGCGCAACTTCGCTACCTCACACTTGGCGCCCCGCACGGCGATCTCGTCGAAGTGCTATCGGGCATTTCCTCGGGTGAAAAGCTCGTAGATGCACCCTCTGACCGCGACCTTGCCGGCAAGCGTATCGAGGTCCAACCATGAAGCAAGAACTTGGAATAGCCGGACGCATGGCTCACAGCTTTCTCAACTCCAAGCTGACGCCACTCTTCATTGCGGCATCGCTGGCCCTCGGAATCTTCTCGGTCGCGATCATTCCCCGCGAAGAGGAGCCACAGATTCTCGTTCCGATGCTTGACATTACCACTGCGATGCCGGGCGCTTCGCCAGCAGAGGTGGAAGAGCGGGTGACGCTTCCGATCGAAAAACTGGTGCATCAGATATCGGGCGTCGAATATGTTTACTCGACATCGGCCCCGGGGCAGAGCCTCGTGATCGTGCGCTTTCTGGTTGGAACGGCACAGGAAGATGCGCTGATCAAGGTCTATAGCAAGCTTTACTCCAACTTCGATCGGATGCCGCCGGGAGTTTCACAACCACTCATCAAGGCGCGTTCAATCGACGACGTTCCCATCATGGCTCTGACTCTGTGGGGCGAGCACTACAACGGCTATCAGCTCCGTGCAATTGCGGCCGAGATTCAGCACAACGTTGCTCAAGTTTCCGACGTATCGGAGACGATGATTATCGGCGGGATTCCTCGCGCAATGCGCGTGATCCTGACACCCGAGAAGTTGAATGCCTACGGATTATCTCCGATGGCCATAGCTGGACACCTGCAAGCCGCAAATGCAAGCGTGCAGGCCGGAAACTTTGCTCAAAATAACCAAGAGATGCGGGTAGACGCCGGCAATCTCTTTACTCGCCATGAGGATTTGGAAGCCGTTGTGGTGGGCGTCGTTCGCGGGCATCCGGTGTATCTGCGCGACGTGGCCGAAAAGATCGTGGACGGCGCCGCAGACCCGGCGGACTATGTGGTCTTCGGTTCGGCAAACTCGGGTGCGGCAGCAGCAGGACAATACCCAGCCGTCACCCTCACCGTGGCCAAGCGCAAAGGGACCAACGCCACCGATATTGCCAATGCCGTCTTGAAGCGCGTGCATGAGATGCAGGGGGTAACAATACCCAACGACGTGGCGGTCACCACCACCCGCAATTACGGCGAGACCGCAAAAAACAAATCGGACGAACTGCTAGAGCACTTGCTTTTGGCAACTTTGTCCGTAACTTTTCTGGTAGCGCTCTTTCTGGGGTGGCGCGAGTCAGGGGTCGTGTTGCTAGCCATACCAGTGACACTTGCGCTCACTATGTCGGTCTTCTATTTGCTGGGCTACACCATCAACCGCGTAACCCTCTTCGCCTTGATCTTCAGTATCGGCATTCTCGTGGATGACGCCATCGTTGTAGTTGAGAATATGGTGCGCCACTTCCGGTTGCCTGAAAACCACGGGCGCTCGATGAGTATGGTCGCGGTCGAAGCGGTGGCAGAAGTGGGCAACCCTACTGTTCTGGCCACCTTTGCCGTGATTGCCGCGGTGCTTCCCATGGCCTTTGTCCGCGGCCTGATGGGACCTTACATGCGACCCATTCCTGTGGGAGCCTCGGCAGCAATGCTCTTCTCGCTCATGGTTGCATTTGTCGTCTCGCCCTGGGCCGCACTCCGTCTTCTTGGCAAGCATTTTGAAGGGGCCAAAATACTGGCGCCGGAGACTGAGAACTGGCGAACCAGACTCTATCGCCGCCTCATGACCCCGCTAATCCATTCTGCGCGCAATCGCATCCTGTTTTTCATCGGAGTAGGGACACTTCTCATCATCTCAGTTGCGCTGGTGCCGCTTGGATTGGTGCGCGTGAAGATGCTGCCGTTCGACAACAAGAGCGAACTACAGGTAGTGATCAACATGCCCGACGGCACGCCGCTGGAACAGACCGCGCGCGTTGCCCAGGCGCTCGGCGAAGAACTCGCGCGGCAGCCGGATGTGATGAACTACCAGACCTACACCGGAACGTCCGGCCCCTATAACTTCAATGGGCTGGTGCGCCACTACTACATGCGAAGCCAAGCAAATCAGGCTGACATGCAGGTAAACCTACTGCCCGCGAAGCAGCGTCATGAACAAAGCCACGTAATCGCTAAGCGGCTTCGTCCGTTATTGAACACAATCGGGAGCTCGTATGGCGCGCGCATCCAGGTCAGCGAGGTGCCACCAGGACCACCTGTCATACAAACTCTGGTAGCAGAGGTTTACGGGCCGGATCTCGATGGTCAGACCCGAGTTGCGCAACAGATCAAGTCGATCTTTCAGCACACTCCCGGTGTTGTTGATACCGATTGGTACGTTGAAGACGCACAACCGAGGCTGACGATTCGTGTGGATCAGGTAAAGGCAGCTCAGCATGGCATCGCGGTCTCCGACGTGGCCCATGCGCTGTCGCTTGCAGTTTCTGGAACGCAGGCCGGTCTGATTCACGACAAAACGGCCCGTGAACCTATCCCTGAAATCGTCGAAATTGACCGCGCCGATCGTTCCTCTGAGCAGGGCCTTCAGAATATTCGCCTACCCAGTACGGATGGTGGAATGGTCTCGCTGCGTGAGTTAGTTATCGTCGAACACAGCACGATCGAGCAAAGCATCTATCACAAGAATCTGCGCCGCGTAGTCTATGTCACGGGAGACGTGGCCGGTGCAGAAGAAAGCCCGGTCTATGCCATCCTGAAGATGAACAAAGAACTCGACCATCTCACTCTTCCGGCGGGTTACACGCTGATGCGTTATAACGCGTCAATGCCGGACTCGACGGACCACTACTCGATGAAGTGGGACGGCGAGTGCCATATCACGATCGAGGTCTTCCGAGATATGGGGCTCGCCTTTGCCGCGGTGCTCATCCTCATTTACGTTCTTGTGGTCGGCTGGTTCCGGTCATTCATTGTGCCGCTGATCATCATGGCCCCGATTCCGCTTACCCTTGTTGGCATCATGCCGGCGCATGCGACCCTGGGCGCATTCTTTACAGCGACCTCGATGATCGGCTTCATTGCAGGAGCGGGGATCATCGTGCGCAATTCGATCATCCTGGTCGACTTTATCGAACTCAGGATTCGCGAGGGTATGGCACTAGCTGAAGCGGTCGTTGATGCCGGGGCAACTCGTTTTCGCCCCATGCTGCTCACGGCCGCTGCAGTTGTCGTCGGCGCAAGCGTCATTCTTACCGACCCTATTTTCCAGGGTCTTGCATTGTCACTGATTGCAGGGGCCGTCGCTTCCACATTCCTCTCGTGGCCGACCATTCCTGTTCTTTACTACATGGTGCACTCAAAGCAACAGCCGAAGTCCGCATCTCATTCAGACATTGAAAAAGGAGCCTTAATATCATGACAGTTGAACGCGGTGTGCGATTAATGGCAGGCGTCATGGTTCTCCTGTCCCTCGCGCTTGCGCATTTCATTTCAATCTATTGGTTCTGGCTAACGGTTTTCGTCGGAGTCAACCTGTTGCGGCGTTCACAAACTGGTGCCCTGCAATTACCATGCTGCGCGCCATGGGCCTGAAAGACGCCAACTGAGAAAGGAGCAACCGAGCCATGAAGGTGCGTAAAAAAGCATCAGATTTGAGCACTCCTTGCAAAGCTCGCGACGAACATCTCAAAGATGAAGTCTATCGTCAAATGTTTCGCCTGGAGACCAATCGGCCAGGTGCTGATCTGGGTCTCGCTCTCGCTCTGCTGCGCGCATGGCTCAAAAAAGTCTGTCCAATATGTTTGCTCATGATCGAATCAAGTGTGCGGGCTCGCGAATCCTCCAAACAGGGTGTGTAGTGGGCAAATAGTCATCGTGTTCTTGAGAGATCCCATCAATGCGCCTCGAACTGATCAAGGCGACCGATCTGCTGCGCCGCTGCACCCCTGAAGCCATCGAAGAAGCCATCGGAACTTGTTCAAGGAGTCGCGAAGGCTTGCATCACGAGCCCTTCAGTCCGCTGTCGAGAGTTCTTGTTAACCAGCCGATGACTAACTCTGGATTCGGTTCATAGGTACTGGCCCCTTCACAGGAAAAGTTGATCGGGCAGGACACTTCTTAGTCAGCGACGCTCAGATTTCGCGATATTGTCGTAACTTTTACATTTGACCAAGGATGAGAAAAGGTTTGCAGGGGGAATACAAACCTTTCCTCATTTGTGATATCAAATGAAGAGCAGTCCAATTGCGGTCCCCGACGCCAGTGGACTCTTCCTCAACTTCCAGAAACGATTGAGCAATCCGTCCAAATCTCGTCATCACTCCTTCGGTATGACCTTGGCATTCGTGGGGTTGGCTCTCTCTGTGTTCTTTTGGGGCCTTGGGTACAAGCTGTCTTTGTACGATGTTCATCATTTGAGCTCTCATAGGATCCCGACGGCTAGTTTGCTTTCGCGAAACGAAGATCCCAATGTGAACGACACTGCGCTTCTCGGCAGCAGTGCATCTGCTTCTAATGATCGGGCGAAGGTGGTTCTCTCGACGGCGTTGCTCCTCTCGTTGTTTGTGCTTGCGACCGCATCGCAAAGCATCTCGGGATTGCAGCAACGTGAAGTCTCCCGACCTTGGTGCATCCGGTCTCGTGCCAGCTTCACGGCATTCTCTTTTCGACCCCCTCCCGCCTACTTCCGGCTTTAGATCTTTCTCCTAGACGATTGAAGTTATCCGCCCCGGCTGCATTGCCGTTTGTAATTTGGGCGCCTTCGTCGTCTGAGTTCCATTGCTCTCAATGGTAGATGCCGAATAGAAGCCACAAGAGGGTGCAATCAAGACATGCGGAAGCGACTGCGTTTCCTTTTCTCATTCCTATTGACATTGGCTGCTGCCTCAACTGTTGTCGGATGTAAATCAAAAGCGAATAGTGTTAACGCCAATGCCGCTGAGATCCCGTCTGCCTCAGTGGCGGCTGTGGTGCGGGGCTCAATCACTCACACGTTGAATCTGGCTGGGCAGTTTCAGCCCTTCCAGGTAATCGATGTGCATGCCAAGGTGTCGGGATACGTGCGGCACATCTACGTCGACATTGGAGATAAGGTCCATCAGGGGCAGGTACTGGCGATTCTTGAAGTGCCGGAGCTAGACGCACAGTTGAAGGGAACCGTCTCAGAAATGGCCCGGAGCAAAGACGAGATCACCCGTGCTGAACACGAAGTTGCGCGTGCCCAATCTGAGCACAACGCGCTGCACAGCAATTACAGAAGGCTGAAGCAGGCCGCAGCAGCGCAGCCCGGCCTTATTGCGCAGCAGGAACTGGACGACGCGCAATCGAAGGATATTGCCTCAGAAGAACGGATCGACGCGGCGAAGGCATCTCTGGCTGCAGCCAAGGAGCAATCCGCAAGCGCTGGTGCAGACAACGAGCGCGTCGGCGATTTGGCCAATTACACAAAGGTTACTGCTCCCATAGACGGCGTAATCATTTGTCGCTACGCCGACACGGGCGCACTCATTTAAGCAGGCACATCCTCTGATACTCAGTCACTTCCTGTCGTGAAGCTCTCACAGAGTAGTCTGCTTCGCCTTCGCCTTCCGGTTCCGGAGGACGCGGTGGAATTCATCCACGAAGGCGCGCAGGTGAGTTTGCATGTCCCCGCAATCCATCGATCGATGGTCGGCAAGGTGGTTCGGTTCACCCACAACCTCAACCTGGCTACGCGCACCATGGAGACTGAGATTGACGTTGACAATAAGGATCTCTCGCTTACGCCGGGCATGTATGCGAATACAACGCTCGAGCTCGAGCGGCACGACAAAGTCTTGACCATTCCGGTGCAGGCGGTTATCAGGAACGGCAACAAGGCGTCCGTGCTAGTCGTTGACAACTTTCATCATGTCCAGTCTCGTGATGTTGCACTCGGGCTGCAGGGATCAAACATCGTTGAGGTGAAGTCGGGTCTTGCTGAGGGAGATTTGGTGATCACCGGTGGTCAGGCGAATTACCAGGCTGACGAGACCGTGAGGACCAATCTGGAGCAGGCACAGCCTGAAGACGTGAGTGAGGAGCAATCAGGAGGCATGAAGTAATGCCCAAATTTGCTCTGAAGTATCCATTCTTCATCATCATGGTCTGCCTGGTGATTGTGGTCCTGGGTGCGGTCAGCATCGCATCCATGCCGGTGGACTTGTTTCCTCAAATTGATATGCCGGTCGTGGTCGTTGCGACGTTCTATTCTGGAATGCCACCGCAACAGATCGAAGCCGACATTACAGATACGTTTGAAAGATTCTTCACGCTCGGCAGCAACATCGACCATATTGAATCGCGATCGTTGACAGGCGTAAGTCTGATCAAGATCTACTTTCAACCCGGAACGGATGCAAACGCAACCCTCAGCAACATCTCAAATTTGGCCATGGCCGACTTGCGACGCTTGCCTCCAGGCACGTTGCCGCCCGTTGTGCTAGGCATGGATGCTTCGAGCCAGCCGGTGTGCCTGGTAACTCTGAAGGGAAACGGCTTGAACGAGACCGACCTCAAGGATCTCGCACAATTCCAAGTGCGTAATCAGATCGCCAGCGTGCCCGGCGCGTCGGTTCCGCAGCCATTCGGCGGGCGCTTCAGACAGATCATGGTCTATGTTGACCCTCTGAAACTCGAGGCGCATAACCTGAGCCTGATGGATGTCGTCAGGTCGGTAAACGATTCGAACCTCATATTGCCTGCGGGCGATGTGCGAATCGGACCAAAAGACTACAACATTTACGCGAACAGTCAGGTGCCCACGCCACAACTGATTAACGATCTTCCTTTGAAATCTGTAGGAAATGCATCAGTGATGGTTGGCGATGTTGGAAAGGCCCAAGACTCGGGAACGCTGCAGACGAATATCGTTCGCATCGATGGTCAGCGCTCGGTGTATGTGCCGGTACTGAAACAAGGCGGCGATAGCAACACAATTGCGATCGTGAACGGAATGAAAACTGCGATCAAAAGCCTGGTCGACATTCCGTCCTCACTCAAGACAGCTGTCGTGTTCGACCAGTCGGCGTTCGTTAAAACCGCACTCAGGAATCTTGGCAACGAAGGAGGAATTGGCCTCGTCCTGACCGCGTTGATGATCCTTCTATTTCTAGGCAGCATTCGCGCAACCTTCGCGGTTCTTCTTTCGATTCCACTTTCGGCACTCGCGGCATTTATCTGTATCCGGATGGGTGGGGGATCTATCAACACGATGGTTCTCGCGGGCCTCGCACTCGCATTTTCGCGCCTCATCGATAACTCCGTCGTGGTGCTGGAAAACATATTCAGGCATTTGGAACTGGGAGAATCGCCTGCAGTCGCTGCGGAGGCAGGCGGCAGGGAAGTGCAGCTCCCAGTGCTTGCTGCAACATTTACCACGGCTATTGTGTTCTTTCCCGTGGCCCTTCTATACGGTGTGAGCAGGTACCTGTTCACGGCCCTCGCACTCTCGGTCGTCTTCTCACTCTTCGCCTCATACATCGTGGCTATGACCGTTGTGCCGCTCTATTGCGCGCGCTTCATCAAGCCATCCGTGGCACATGCCTCAGAAGAAGAGGAAATCGATAAGGAAGGGCAGCTCGAATATCGGAGGCGGCCTAATCTCTCGTTTTTCCAGCGGATCGTTTACGGCTTCAATGAGCGCTTTCAGAAGATTCTCGAGAAGTATGTAATCGTCGTCAACCGCACGATTCTGCGTCCGGTCGCGTCTATCGTTGGCATTCTTGGAGTGATCGTATTGAGTTTCGCACTCTCTCCCTTGCTGGGCAGAGCCTACTTCCCACGTACAGATCCCGGGCAGTTCGTAATCAACATCAAATGCCCAAGCGGAACCAGGATCGAGCTGAGTGACAAGTACATCGCACAGGTTGAGAGGGAAATCCGCGAAGTGATTCCGGAGCAAGATCTTGACATGATTGTTTCAAACATCGGCATTACGCCGGATCTCTCCGCGATCTACACCAGCAACTCTTCGATGGACACAGCGTTTGTACAGGTAAGCCTCAAAGCAGGCCATAAGCTCGGTAGCTATGAGTACATGAAGCGCGTACGGCAAAGGCTTGCCAATGACCTGCCGGAACTCGCCACCTATTTCCAGGCGGGAGGACTTGTGGATTCGGTGATCAACCAGGGTTTGCCGGCGCCGATCGACGTGCAGGTCAGCGGCAACGACATGGAGCAGTCGCTCGCAATTGCCAACCAAATTGCTGGAAAAGTAAGAGGGATCAAAAACGTGAGCGATGTACTCATCCCTCAGAATCTACGCTATCCAGGACTTGAACTGAGCATTGATCGTGAAAGGGCGAGCCTCATCGGTTTGTCGCCCAAGGAGGTGGTTGACAACGTGATCACCGCGCTCACATCGAATGGGATGATCGCTCCGAGCTACTGGGTCGATCCTAAGACGGGCAACAACTACATGCTGACAGTGCAGTACTCGGATAACAAGATTGGCAATATGAGCCTGGACGATTTCAAGCAGATACCGCTTCGCGGAGCCAACCAGACAGAGTACACACCACTGCGGTCTGTCGCGGACATTAAGGAGATCAACACTCCGACCGAAGTGGATCACTATAAAATCCGACGCGTGATTGACGTGTATGTCATGCCATCGACTGAAGCGTTGCAGAGAGTCAGCCAGGACGTTGACAACGTGATTGACGGAATCAAGACGCCAGGCAATGTACGCGTGACTGTGCGGGGAAGTCGTAAGCATGAACGAATCATTCGAGCGGTTCGCGATAGGCTTGGGCCTTGCGATTCTGTTGGTCTATCTGGTCCTCATGGCGCAGTTTGCCTCGTTTGTGGATCCGTTCATCATACTCATGGCAATTCCGCCGGGTTTGGCAGGCGGGCTGCTCATTCTTCTCTTGACCAAAAGCACAATGAACATCATGTCGCTGATGGGCGTGATCATGATGGCCGGTATTGTGGTGTCGAATAGCATCCTCATCGTGGAATTCGCTGGGCATCTTCATCATGAGGGGCTGCCTGTGGCGAAGGCGATCGTTCAATCCTGCAGAATCCGACTCAGGCCAATACTTATGACTTCGTTTGCCACGCTGCTGGGAATGATTCCGATGGCGCTCGGAATGGAAGCGGGCAGCGAACAGTATGCGCCACTGGCACGAGCCATCATTGGCGGTCTCGGTGTGTCGGTGGTTCTAACCGTATTTCTTGTCCCTGCCGTTTATCTGATTGTCCATGGCAGAAAAGACGAAAAGCTTGTCACGAAAGGGGAGGTGTAGACAAGCATGACGAATCAAACAAAGACTATCCTCCTCAAATACGTGCTGGCTGCACTCATTGCGCGTACTGGCAAAGGCGCTGCAATCTCGCAGACGCATACAACGGGATCTGCGTTTCCTGACGCGCCTAAAGCCCAGTTGATAGCGCAGACAGATATGCAGGCATCTCTGGCCACTCCTGGAAGTGTCGGGTCTCAAGCAACGCCTGGGGATACGTCCGGTGCGCAGGCAGGACAGGGGCCACGACTCTCGCGAACAGAGGCTGAGCAAATGGCCATGAAAAACAATCCACAAGTGACCGTTGCTCATTTGCTTGCGCTAGCTCAGCAACAGGTTGTCCGCGAGACAAAATCCGCCGAACTGCCAACAGCAAACGCGGCGCTGACCGCAGTAGAGGCTGAGAACGCGAGCCGCATCTCTGCGGGGTCATTGACAGCATCGCGACTCTTCGACCATGCCGGAGCGGGCGGCGGTTTCACACAATTGATCACAGACTTTGGTCGGACCGCGAATCTCGTTGCTTCCTCGAAGTTGCAGGAGAATGCGCAGAGTGCCAATGCCCTTGCGACCCAGTTCGATATCACTCTTGCGACTGATCAAGCGTTCTACAACGCGCTCCAGGCGCAGGAACTGCTCAAAGTGGCATCGCAAAACGTATCGGCGCGCCAGACACTGCAGTCTCAAGTCAGTCAGATGACTGCCAACAAGCTCAAATCGACCCTCGACCTGAGCTTTGCCGATGTCAATCTGTCGCAGGCGAAGTTGCTGTTGCTTGACGCGCAGAACAACGCGGCTTCTTCAATGGCCGCGTTGGATGCCGTGCTCGGACTAGATTACGAAGTGAACTGCGAACTCGTGGACGACGGTCCAGCATTACAACCGCCCCCGTCCGAGCTGAAAAAGTTGGTGCAGCAGAGTTTGCAGCAGCGTCCGGATTTGCAGGCCATGAATTTCAGTCAGCAAGCCGCGGTCAAGTTCAGTCACGCGCAACGGGATCAGATGTTTCCGCGCATAGTTGCTGCGGGAAATGTGGGCAGTGTGCCAATTCGTCCAACGCAGTTCTATACGTCCAACTGGTGGGGCGGTATCGGAGTGAACGTGAACATCCCGCTGTTCAATGGACTCCTATACTCCGCGCAAGCGAAGGAGGCATCCATTCGCGCTCAGGCGGAGTCTGAACGAACCCGTGACTTGCGCGACCGCATTGTGCGGGACGTTCGAACCGCTTGGCTGGCTGCAAACATGTCATACCAGCGCCTATCCGTGACAGCAGAGCTTCTAAAGGAAGCGAACCTGGGTCTAACCTTGGCGCAGACGCGATACAAGATGGGGTTGAGTTCAATTGTTGAGCTGAGCCAGGCTGAGTATGAGCAGACGGATGCAGCCATAGGGAATACAAATGCGCAGTATCAATATCGGCTTGCGCTCGCGACACTGAACTATCAGATTGGAAAAGCACCATAATGCTGTGGCCAGCACACGGTCCGCCACGGCGGACACACAGATCGGCCAGAGCCGCCGATGACGTTCGATGAAGGCATACTTCACTTCTGGCCCTTTGCAAAGTATGCCGTCGCTTTTCCCAGGCCGGGGTCCCCACGGAAAGGTCCTCGTCCGTGGGGTGGAGGATGTCGCGCTGCATCGTCACTCGCGCCAACTCGGCTCGCAAACGGCTGATCTCCATCTGCTCAGCCGTCATTGCAGTCTTGCCGGCCATAGCCTTCAACGTTCCGGCTCGATGCGACTTCACCCAGTCGGAAAGATTCTGCTCCACCACGCCCAGGCTGCGAGCCGCCCCCGCCAGACTCTGGCCGGATTTCACAAGTCGTACCGCTTCCGCTTGAACTCAAGCGTGAATCGACCACGCTTCCCATTCCTCATCGTCGTTTCCCTTTCGCTATTAAATCAGCTCGCTAAGGGATACGCTTTGCGGGAGCAAGGTCAATGCAAGGCGCAGGACGCCGGGATTTCAGGTGTTGGATTTTTGAATTGTCGTGGTTAGGGCTGTTGCGCGGTAGGCGGGCTCGATCCGCTTCGAGCCTGCTTTTCGTAGAGTGCGATGTTGCCCCGGAGCGCCGTTGCGAGATCGTTGTTCTGTTGCTGCACGGCTAAATCGAGCGCGTGTTGCGCCGTGGTCACGGCCATCTGGAACTTTCCCGTCTCGGAATACATAGCCGCGAGCATTTGCAGGATCGCCGGTTCCTTGCCTGCGGAAAGCTGCACCGCGGATTCAAATTGCGGCAGTGCTTCAGAGAAGCGGCTGCTTGCCGCGAAGGCTCGCCCGAGATTGTAGCGGCACTCAGCGGAGCCCGGAGCAAGCTCGACCGCCTTTTGCAGTTCGGCGATCGCTTCGTCCAGCTTTCCTTCGCGTGCCAGGATCACGCCGTAGATGTTACGGCCATCGGAGTTCTTGGGAGCCAGCTCGATTCCCTTGGTCAGCTCTTCAACGGCTTCCGGGCGATGACTGTTGACCTCGAGCAGGTGTCCGAGATTGATGTGCGCAGCGCCGTTATCAGGATTTAACTCGATCGCCTTTTTGATTTCGGCCATGGCCTCGTCAAATTTTCCGGTCTCGGCAAGCGCACTGCCGAGATTATTGTGAGTTTGCGAACTGTCGTTATTCATCAACAGAGACTTTTGATATGCGGCGATCGCCTCGCTGGTCTTGCCCGTGGCGGCGAGTGCGACGCCCATGTTGTTGTAGGGGCGTGCGTCCGCGGGATCCTTGGCAGCGGCAAGCTGCCAGGCTGGAACTGCCTCGGCATACTTGTGGCTGTCCTGGAGTTGCTGCGCGAGATCGAATTCCCTGTAGAAGTCGATCGCCGGTGTTTCGATGTGGTCCATGCCTTCCGGGCCGAGGTTGACGAACTCTGGAATATTTACGGCGCGGTTTGAGGCTGTCGCATTCTCCACGGCGACTGGCGGACTTGCATTGCCTTCATCGTCGATGTGGGTCAAATACAGGTGCGTGTAGAGCGATGGGCTCTTCGAGGAGAAAGCCAGCCAGTGGCCGTTGGGATTGAATGTGTGCCAGGAGTTCATCACCGGCAGATTCGATTGCAGCGGACGCGCCACGCCGCCCTCAAAGGGAACGATGTAGAGTTTGCTGTCTGGGCGCATGAGCAGGCCGTTCTTGCACTGGACGAAAATAATCCACTTGCCGTCGGGCGAGACCTTGGGGAAGTTGTTGCTCATTCCGTTTTCCGATGCGCCGGCGATTTTCTCCGGAGTGCCGCCTTTGCCGTCATTGAACGGGATCTTATAAAGGTCGTACTGGATCTGCGTTTCCTTGGGATCGTTGGCGTACATCGATCTCTCATAACCCGGCGGATAGGGATCTCTCGCGGCTGCACGCGAAAAGATCAGGCATTTTCCATCCGGGGTCCAGAACGCGGATGTCTGGACGAAGTTGGGGTCGTCAGCGCCAGGAAGAGTCTGCAGCTTTCCGGTATCCCGGCTGTACCACGCCAGCACGCCTCGCGTCGGATAGAAGACCTGGCCGAAGCCGTAGTTCGCGTAAAAGCCGTTGTAGAGGCGGTCAAGAACGCGCGTTCCATGCGCGTGGGGCACATCGATGGAGTTGACTACATATTTGCCATCGGGCGAGACCTGGCTCATGAAGCCGAATCGTTTTTGTGCATGTTCCTCTGAGAAGGCGCTCCAGTGAATCAGGTATTCGTTGCTGATAATGCTGACCTTCTTGACTGGAACCAACGCGTAGAGTCCCTTGTCATTCGCAGGACCGTCTACGTCGATCCCCATCGTTTTTCCATCGCGCGAGAACGAGTGGCAATTTCCGCAGGTCGGCAAATTGGTCATCATGACTTTGCTCTGCGGCTGGTTGATGTAGCGCAACTCCCACTTGATCTTCGGAAGGACCGAGTCCGGCAGGGGCTTGATGACGCCGCGCTGCTCAGTCTCGGGATTTGGCGGTATCAGCGGGACATCGCGATAAAAGATCGGCGCGCCGACCGGGTCTTTCGACGTAGTGATGGCCGCCTGGGAGTGAGAAATCGCATCACGACTCATCTGGCTCGCAAAGCCGCTAATGAAGACTGTCGCCGGCTGATTGACGGAGTGCTTCTTGATCTCTTCCCAGGTCTTTGCATCTGGGCGCCACGTATGCGCCGCAGCTTGTTCGGAGGTAAGTGTCGGCGGAACATAGCCAACGAGCGTATCGTCGACGGGTCCAAGTTGCATCTTCTCTCCGTTTGACCAGGCCGCGATGGGGCGCGCTTTCTCGCCAAATACGATTTCGACGCGCCAAATAGTGGCGGCGGGATTGTCGTCGCGCCATGCAAATTGCGGAGGGATGATGTCGGGCGGATAAATTGTGCCGTTTGCTGGAATATCGATGGTGAGTTGGGCGGGCGGAGTGGGGATGTCCATCGGGACCGACTTCAGATACGCGGGGATCGGCTTTGGAGTTGCGGGCGACTCCGCAACTGACCTTCCATTGCCGGTACCGCTGGCTATTACATTGCTGGTTAGGGTCGAACCCGTGACCAGTAGAGCCGCCGTGGTCACCATCAACATCCGTTGCATGCAAACTCCCAATGAAATCGCCCGGCATACGCCCCGACAATGGGGTCCGAAGCCGTTCTCAGAGCTTGCCATGAGGGGAGGTCCGGAGATGTCCGAGCAAGCGGATAGCTGCCTTCATATTAACAAAGCTAACGAACGATCTTCGCTTCGAAAGTCCGCGAAGGCATTGCTTGATTGCGAGGCCGGTCGCGCTCATTTTGGACTCATTCACGCTGTTTTGCAGGCGACCGAGGTGAAGCGCCTTCTGTGACCTTCAAGACTTGATTTGCTGGAACGTTGTTCAACGTCTGCACAATTCCGCTTGGCCAGGTGATCTCGACTTTCGTTGCAATTGCTTCCTTGCCCAATCCGAAGTGGACCGGCCCCAAGCTTGACGAGGCATATCCAACGCTGGATGTCTGGTGGTTATATTGCGCGCCGGCATTAGTCACGACTTTGATGCGAGCACCGATGCCGTCACGACTAGACTTGACGCCATGCAGCGCAATGTCGATCCAGTGCGCGTTGCCCGGGCTGCGATTCATCCACAACTCGGCGTCGTGATCCATTGAGGTCACGACGGCGTCGATTCGTCCATCTCCATCGAAGTCTCCGAAAGCGCAGCCGCGATGGCGCGCAGCGGTCGCATCGGCGAATCCGGCTTCGGCGGTCAGATCCTTCCACTTTCCGCTGGCGCCAAGATTTCGAAACACAGTGTTCGGCTGTTTGACGGTCGCTCCTGGGGGATGAGTGGCAGATACATGGCCTCGAGACACGAACAGGTCCTTCCAGCCGTCGTTGTCGAAGTCGTAGAGAGCGGGCCCGAAACCCGACATTCCAAGGCTCTCAGCTCCCATGCCGCTCACTGCAGTGACTTCAGCAAAATCTCCCTTGCCCGTGTTCTGAAGCAGGGGAAAGGTCTGCTTGTTCAGGGCGACATAGGCAATGCCCGGATAGCCATCATTTCTGAAGTCGCGAAAATCCAGGCCCATGCCGGAGATGAATGCGCCTTCCTCTGGGAGCGCGGCATTGGCCTGAAAGGCAACTTCTTCGAACTTGTCGCCAAGATTGTGAAACAGGAAGTTGTATTCCGAGTCATTGGTCACGAACAGGTCCGGCTTGCCGTCTAGGTCGTAGTCCGCCATCCCTACACCCATGCCCTTGCCGACGTGATCGCGAATGCCCCACTCCTTCGAGACATCCTTGAATGTGCCATCGCCTTGATTGAGAAAGAGCTGGTTGGGAAGCCCTTTGTAGAAGCGCGGGTGGCAGTACTCGGGAATAGTCTCGATGACGCACAAGGGCTTGTCGGAGTAACTCCACTGCAAGTAGTTGACGACAAACAAATCGAGTAGGCCATCATTGTTCACGTCGACCCACGCTGCGGCTACAGACCACAGTGGGCCGTATTCGGGGTCGTTCCACTTGTCCAGGCCCGCCTTCTTCGTAACATCTGTGAAGGTGCCGTCGCCGTTATTGTGATAGAGGGTGTTGCCGTGAACGCCGGCGATAAAAATGTCCGGATGGCCCTCGTTGTCGTAGTCGCCCACTGCGACCCCCACGCTGAATCCGACACCTGTCAAGCCTGCTTGCTCCGTCACGTCGGTGAAGACGCCGTTGCCGTCATTGCGAAACAGGCGATTCGAGGATTTGGCAGAGGATTTCTTCATTGTCGCCAGGTCAGCGCCGTTGGCAAAGAAGATATCCGGCCGGCCGTCTCCGTTGTAGTCGAACACCGCAACGCCACCCGCCATGGTTTCGGGCGCGTTTCTGGCCGGACTCTCATTGCTTTCAAGGTGAAAGGGCAGCTTTTTCAGTTCGAAATAGATGGGGGCGGAAGGCTGCTGTTGACCCGCAGATGCCAGGAGCAGAAACAGGCACGAGACAGCGACTGCGCAGCGTGGCCGTAAGTAGGTAAATAATCTGCGCATAGATGGCGAAATTGGGGCCACTCGATTGCGATTGTACTATCCGGAATGAACACCGCGACAGTGCTTTCTCCCTTGCAGGCGCATGCGGCTGCATCTTGCTGAGGCGTTGTGTTTCGCTGCTCGAGAGTCCGAACAATTGTATGCGGTATCACGTGCAGGCGAGCCAGATCGAAGTAGAATTTCCCCAGGCCAAGATTCCGCAAATATCTGTTGCCAAATGGCCTTGATTGGCAATGTATCCACCGGACTTTAGTTGAAAGACTGTTGCACGTAAATCCGCAGAGAAATCGGGCTTCGATTATGAGCAATTATGTGAAGCATTTATTGAGAGCAATGTCGTTTGCTCTTTCTTTGTCTTTCTTAGTCGCCACTTTCTACGGGCAAGCTGCACCGACTTTTTATGGGCAAGCTGCGCCGGGAACTCAACCCGCCGCTTCGCCAGCTGCTGGCCAGCCCGCTCCCGCAGCGGCGCCGGCAGCACCGGCCGCTCCAGATTTGACGATTCAGGTCCCGTCCCTAAGCAGAGACACCAATGAGGTCACACTCGACCTGATGGTTCACGACAAGAGGCACAAGCCGATTCTCGATCTCAGGCCGGAGGACTTCGTCATCACGGACAACAATACGCAGGTCAAGATCAACGGCCTTCATCTTGTAAGCGGGAAAGCGGAATCCGATCATCTTGTTACTTTGGTCTTCGATCATTTCAATGGGCCGACTGCAAAGAACGCCCAGTCCATTGCTATGAAGATTCTCAAGATGTTGCCGGACAAGGGGTATTCCTATTCGCTCCTCGACTTTGTTGGACGTCTGCGGTTGATTCAAGGCTTCACGGATGACAAGAATTCCATCGCACAGGCAATTAGAACTATCACCGACAAAGCAGCGGCCGACAGGACTCAGAACATTCAGCTGACGTACTCGGGCGAGATTGTGAACAGGGGTCCTGATAAAGGGGACGCGCAGATCGCCGCAACTGCTGTAGGGGCCGAAAGATATCTTGTTGCGGTTACACGAACCGGCGCCGATCCGTCGGGAACCCATGTAGACGTCAGGGTGCGAGCTCGTTATCAAACTCTTCTGGCGGCGCTTGAAGACTCGCGACGAATCATGCAAGACCAGCACACACTGCCGACGCTGGCCGGGTTGATGGGATTGGTGAAGTCGCAGCAGAAGGTCGCGGAGAGAAAGTCGCTTATCTATTTCACGCAAAATATGCAGATGGATAATGCCGCCAAGGAGATGATCAAGACGGTTACCGGAGCGGCGGGCCAGGCGGGCGTGAACATTTATGTCGTGGATCTCGATGCCCTGAATAGTCAGGGGCGATCTCAAATGCAAAACGCTCTGCTGAACGGACAGCCTCCTTTTAGCCCGGCTAAGCAGGATGTAACCGGCAGCGGGGGGCTGGCACAAATAGCACCGATGCAGCAGCAAGGCTCAACTCCGCTCGGATCTGGGGCCCAGGCTGGCGGAGCCCTCAATTGGGGTCCGGCTCAAGACATCGCGGTGATGACCGACTTTATGAGGAACGGCTGGGAGGGGAATGATCCTCTGGGGACAATCAAGAGCCCGCTTGCGGATTTGGCGAAGAATACCGGGGGCACTTACGTTGACGCCCAGGACGACGTAAAGAGACCGCTGCAGCAGATGCTGCAGGACATGACGACGTATTACGAGGCCTCCTATGTTCCTCCGATGCAGGAGTACGACGGATCGTTTCGAACGATTGCCGTAAAGCCGTTGCGAACTGGGCTTGATATAAAGACCAAGACGGGTTATTTTGCACTGGCGCCGGGTGCAGAGGGCGGCATCCGCCCGTTTGAAGTTCCGCTGCTGAAGGTTTTCAATAAGCCGGAATTGCCCCAGGATTTAGAGTTTCATTCCGCTATCCTCCAGTTTGGTGACTTGCCTGACGGCAACACGAGCGCGGTTGCAATTGAGGTTCCGATCTCAGAGTTGGAAACGAGGAAGGACACTCACACCAATCTTTTCTCGGCGCACGTATCCATCGTGGCGGAGATCAAGGACAAGAGTGGCACGGTCGTCGAGCACTTCGGCGAAGATATCGCGCGACGCGGTGCTCTCGAAACGATCGACACCGACAAGTCGGCTGCTATCACCTTGCAGCGTCATTTCATGGCCATTCCCGGCCAGTACGTGCTGGAGGCTGTTGTTTATGACCAGTTTGGTGAAAAGGCAGGAGCGAAGCGCGTAAACTTTGAGATTCCTCCAGTGCAAAATACGCTGTCGCTCAGCGATATCATCCTTGTCAAAAAGATCGATACCTTTCACGAAGAGGACGATCCTCTTGAGCCGATGAAGTATGAGAAGGGCAAAGTGACGCCGAACCTCTCCGCTGAGGTGGCTGCGGAAGCAAAGGGAGTATCCCTTTTCTTCATTCTGCACCCGGACCCGAAATCGAAGGAGCCTGTAATGCTGGAGATGGAAGCAAGCCGGAACGGCAGGCCCGGAAAGCGCATGACGCTTCCGCTCCATCTCAATGGTGACGACGCAACCGTTCCTTATCTGGCAAGCTTTAAGTCCGGCACTCTCGCGCCTGGCTCCTATGAGGTTAAGGCGATGCTTAGTCAGGGCGGGAAGATCGCGATCCAACGGATGTCATTCACGGTCGCGGGTGGCCTTCCCGGAAATGTTACTAGCGAAATTGCCAGCGCCAACCTGCAAGGGCACGGAGGAGCTCCGGCGGCTGCGGACTCGCCGACGCTGAGTGATGCGAGTGATGCGTATGCGGGAGAACTTGCGATCACCGCTTCAACCAGCGCAATTCCGCCTCCGACACCGGATGAGATCAAACGGCTGATCGCCGATGCGCGTGAACGCGCGGTGAACTACGCCGAATCGCTACCAAATTTCCTTTGCGTTGAGGTGACGGACCGGTCCTACGACCCGAGCGGAACCGGAAAATGGAAGCACCGGGACACGATTTCGGAACTGCTACGCTATCGCGACAAGAAGGAGACCCACACGACGCTTGAGATCGACGGGAAACCGAGCAATGTCGACCGCGACACCATGTTGCAGAAGAAGAGCTCGTTTTCGACAGGAGAACTTGGAGGAGTACTGCGGGCGGTCTTCGAGCCCTCCGCTAAAGCGGAATTCCAGTGGAAGGAGACAGATGCCCTGGGCTCCGGAACCGTACAGGTATTCGAATATCGCGTGGCCCGCGCCAACTCTGTCTTCACCGTGACGGGGATGAACAATAGGCAGATCACGGTAGGCTTTCATGGCCAGGTATTCGTCGACAGCGCGACGCGAAATGTGCGCCGCATCAGCCTCGATGCGGACGATATTCCGCGCGATTTTCCCACCCACGCGACAACGATTGGCGTGGATTACGACTATGTCGCCATCAACGGCCATGACTACTTGATGCCGATCAGCGCTGAGGTTCGCCTGATTCAAGGACGCCACGAGGCCGTGATGAACACCATGGAATTTCGGAACTACAGGCGTTTCGGGGCGAATATGAAGATTCTTGGGTTTACGCCCTTGGAAAAGCAACAGTAAGCCTTGAGTTTCGATGACGCAGGATTGTTGAACTTTTCGATGGAAGACGCCGAATCTGGCGTTGTGTCTCGTGTCGGTCGATGTGCTTTATTCTAGTAGTCATGCGACCCGTTGCATCTCTAGTTCTCGTGCTGTCGCTCCACACGGCGGTCGCGCAGGCGCCGAAGGTCGCGCCTTCCACTGAAGCGGACGATTATCTGCGCAAGGGAATTGCCGCGCAGGAGCATGGCGATTACAACTCCGCGATCAATGAATACAAAAAGGCGTTGGCATTGCAACCGGGGCTCGCAGAAGCGCGCGCGAATCTGGGAGCCGCTCTTGCTGCCGCGGGGCAACTCGATGCTGCGATTGAGGTAGACAAAGAGGCGATTGTCACGGCTCCCGATAAGACGGCCGTACGCAAGAATCTGGCACTTGCATATTACAAAAAAGGTGACATGGAACACGCGCACACGGAGTTGGAGGCGGTCCATGCCGCGAGGCCGTTGGATGTTTCAAACGCAGTGTTGTTGGGCTATACCGATATCAAGCTCGGAAAAGAGAGCGAAGCCGCAACAATGCTCGTACCGCTGGAAGTCGGCCACGAGAGCAATATGGATCTTGAATACGTTCTGGCCTTTGCCTTGATCGATTCGGGTGAGGAAGCCGCGGGTGTTCCGCGCATGGAAAAGGTGGCCAAGGCGACGCATTCGGCGGATGCGTATTTCATTGCGGGCTCTGCGCGTCTGCACCGGAGAGAGTTTCATGAGGCTCGCGCGGATCTCGACGCGGCGATTGATTTGAAAGCAACTTTCCCAGGACTCTATACGATGGCCGGCCAGGCCCGCGATGCGCTGGGGGATACCGATGCAGCCTTGCCTGCATTTCAGGAGGCGCTGCGTGCGGATCCGAGAGACTTCACTGCCAACCTCTATCTCGGCACGATGCGATTGAAGCAGCGGGATTTGGAGAACGCGAGACCGCTCCTTGAATTGGCCCTGCAACTTCAGCCCACGGCACCCATGGCGCGGCTTGAGATGGCGAAGTTGAACGGAATGACGGGAAAGTATGCCGAAGCGGCTACAACGCTTGAGGAGCTGGAGAAGATGAACCCCAACTGGCTCGATCCGCATATCGAGCTGGCTGCGATTTACTACAAGCTCCATCGCTCGGAAGACGGCCAGCGGGAACGCGACATCGTTCAACAGATTGAAGCGAAACAGCAGAAGGCGGGTCCGCCCAAGCAGTAGGAGGGCGATTCAAGTCGCGGCAGCCTTCGCATTCAGCATGCTCTATGCTTGAGTGGATGCGATCTGTCTCATTCCTGCTCGTCGGATTATGCCTGCAAGTGGCGGCAGGTCAAGCGCCGAGGAAAGCACCCTCCGCGCTGGCCGGAGAGCTTGTGCGGAGCGGAACCGCAGCACAGCAGCAGGGTGACTTCAAAACCGCAATCGACGACTACCGAAAGGCGCTGGCGATCGAGCCGGGCTTGGCGGATGCGCGCATCAGCCTTGGCGCCGCTCTTGCTGCTGCCGGGCAGTACGACGCGGCCATCGAAGAAGACATGCGCGCGCTGACCGCTGCGCCGCGCGATGCCGCGATTCGCATGAACCTGGCGATGGCTTACTATCGCAAGGGCGATCTGAACCAGGCGCAGTTTGAACTCGAGGCGATTCACATGGCACGACCGGACGACCTCGCCGCAGCAGTGCTGCTCGGATACACGTACAACAAGCAGGGAAAGGAGAGGGAAGCTGCCGATTTGTTGGCTCCGTTTGAAGCCGGCCACGAAAGCAACACGGAACTGGAATATGTGCTTGCGTATGCGATGATCCAGTCGGGCAAGCAGTCCGAAGGTCTTCCGCGCATGGAGAAGGTGGCCAGCGTTAAGCGTTCCGCTGACGCTTGGGTTATCGCGGGCTCCGCAAGATTTTATAGGGGCGAGATGGAATTGGCGCGCTCAGATCTCGATGCAGCGGTCGAGTTGAATCCTTCGCTGCCTGGGCTCTACACTCTGGCGGGGCAGGCACGCTACGCGATGCTGGATATGCCGGCGGCGACGGAGGCATTTCAGGCGGCTCTCCGCGCCGATCCGATGGACTTTGTTGCCAATCGCGATCTGGGCGCGATGCGTTTAAAGGAAGGGAACTACGAAAGCGCCAAGCCCATGCTGGAACTGGCGCTTCAACTTCACCCCGGCGATCCTCTGACGCGTCTCGAAGTGGCCAAGGTCAATGAGATGACCGGCAAGTACGCGGAAGCCGCAACGATCCTGGAAGATCTTGAGAGGTCCGATCCGAGATGGCTCGACCCGCACTGGCTGCTGGCTTCTGTCTATTCCGAACTGAACCGTCCCGAGGACGCGAAGCGGGAGCGAGCCCTAGCGCACGAGATCGAGACTCGACAGAAGCGATAGCCACCTGCGCCACCTGCGGTGGGGCTAAACGCCGCTGGCGCGGCCATTTTCGTTTGACCTGTTTACTCCCTGGTACCCCCCACCCATACTCTGTAGGGAAGTTCCTTCGATTCATGGGCTTACAGAGAGGGTACCGCTGCAAGTTCCTCTCAGCAAAGGACTTGGCTGCAGAATCCTCTCCGGTAAGGACTTAGGGGCCTTTTTGGGGGCGATTTGCTATTTTCATTTCGCATTGCGGTATCGATGTCCGGCATGAACATGGATGCAGTCACGGTTCCAGGTTCGATCTCCAACTTCCAGTGTGCGCCGAGGGATGGAAATAATCTGTAAAGGGAAGGCGATGTCAGAGGGGGTTGCAGATATACGCGCACCAAGGGCTTCAGGGGCTAAAGCCCACGTATTTTCAGCCACTTGCGGCACGACTGAAGAGGCTGCGGAAAAAGGCCAGTTTCTGAGCGAAAAGCCCGAAAAACGTCCCTCAGGGGCTAAAGCCCGCATTGATTTTGCGGGACTGATGTACGGGCTAAAGCCCGTACCCTTCATCGAATCGAGTTTTTCCGCAAGCTCTGAAGTCGTGCCCTGACACAAAACCGGCCATGCGAGGAGTTTTTCCGCAGCCCGCAAAAGGCCCGTGTGGATTTTGTGGGATTTTCGGCGCGGCTCTCAGGTTGCGGAAAAAGGCCAGTTTCTGAGGGAAAAGCCCGAAAACGTCCCTCAGGGGCTAAAGCCCACATTGATCTTGCGGGACTGATGTACGGGCTAAAGCCTGTACCCTTCACCGAATCGAGTTTTTCCGCAGCCTGTGAAGCCGTGCCCTGACACAAGCCGGCCATGCGAGGAGTTTTTCCGCAGCCCGTAAAGGCCCGTGTTGATTTTGTGGTTTCCCACTCAAGACGCGATACGACTCCACCCCACCGACGAAGACCTGTCGGCGGGGACCCCGGAAAACTGCGTCTTGAATGGGGCACCCAGGCATTTTTGGCACGACTCAAGATCACCCCAGCGATGAAGACCGCTCGCTGGGGACCCCGATTAGTCGTGCCCTGGTTACAAAGCCACTCCACTCGCGCACTGAGGGCGAATCACGTACACATGCGCACAAAGAAGAAGGGGTGGCTTTTGGCCACCCCTTCTTCACTCCTCGGACTCAGACCTGTCCCCGGTCTGAGGTTTGTATGCTTCTGACGGAATCAGAAGTAGTACTTGGCTGCGAACTGCATCCAGCGATATCCAACCTTGTTTTGCGGAATACCGGTTGTGCCTCCGTTGGTGTTCATTGTCAGAGCAGAGCCGGTGCTGAGCCCATTGAAGAGCAGTGAATTATCAGCATTGCCCGCCAGGCCGAATTGCGCGTTAGGGTGGTTGAGCCAGTTGGTCGCCGAGATGCGTATCTCTGCGCGCTGCGCATCCGTGATCCGGAAGGCTTTGAAGATCGCCAGATCGCTGCCAAAGTAATGCGGGTTACGGATATAGGGCCAGACTGTCTGACCATTTTGACCATACGACGTGGCCGTTGGCGGAAGGGGGGCTGCAAAGCAATTGGGATTGAAGTACTGCCCCTTACCCAGGTGCTTTCTCGGATCGCAGATGAGAAGCGGTTCAAGACCATTTTCGTACTGGCTGGTGCCCAAGAAGGTTGTTGTGTTAACCGCATAAGTCGTATTCCCGCCGACAGCGGTTGCCGGTATGGGTATGGTGATAGCCACATTGTGGACCGCACCCGAGGCATCGTGGAACTGCTGGTAGTTCATGTTCATGTTGGGAGAATTGCTCTGGTAGGGCGACCCGTCTTCATAGGTCGTATAGCCAGAGAGTTGCCAGCCATTGATCAGCTCGCCCAAGGCCCAATTGTTGTGTATCGGCTTGGGCAGCTTGTAGCTGAACGAGAGGTTGAAGGTCTTGGTGTGGTCATACGCCAAGGGGCCATAATTTGCATCAAGGTTGAAGGGGTTGACGACACTCCCGTTGCCGTTTCCGTTGTTGGTGGAACCGTCGCGAGTACCCAGGACCTTGCCGAAGGTGAAGTTGGTGAACAGGAATAGATTGCCCGACTGCTTCTGAGCGGAAACCTGGAGCGAATTGTAGTTGGCATAACCGCCATGGGTCTGAATCCAGATGTTCCCGTAGTTGATCAGGGGACGGTAGTCTTGCGTGCTCGGGCCATTCCCGCTGGTCGGGGCAAGGTTTTCATACTGGCCCGTTTTTGGATCGGGCGAGAAGAAGGCGCCAATCGGAATCATGTTGGCGTCGAGGATATGCCCGTTGGAACCGTTCAGGAACTGGTTACGGCTCAAGCTGCCGACATATGACACCTCGGTGACAGTATGGCCAGGCAAGGCCTGGGCAACTCCGAAGCTCCAGGTATCGGCATAGGGCACCTTGTCATCGCCCTCTTTGTCGGCGTAGATGACGGAGGCCCCATTTTGATTCAGGCCCGCAGGAACCGTTAACGTCGTGTGCGCAGTGCAACCCGAAGGAGTGGCGTTGGTGCAAACAGCTCCACCCTGCAAGCTGAACCCGTACATCCCGTTGACACCCGCGCTGCCTGTGGCGTAAGCGAACGAACCCAACGGACCGGCCATCGCGGCGGCGGCATCGCCAGACGAAACCTGATAGCGGTAGGTGCCAAAGCCGGCTCGAACCACGGTCCTGCCTGTGCCGCGGACGTCATAGGCGACGCCCACGCGCGGATCGTAGAAGAACAGGCCGCTCTTCCAACCCGATTCGGGAATCCTCGAATTCAGTTTGTGCCACAACAAGCCGGTGTTGGCGGGGGCACCAGAGGTGTTGACGTAAGAGGCGGAATCCCAAACCTGAGTACCACCAATTTTGTCATACCATTGCCCTTCGTGGTCTGCGCGGAGGCCCAGGTTAATGGTCAGTTTCCGCGAGGCCTTCCAAGAGTCTTGAGCCCAGACGGACCACTGATGCTGGTTGATATCCGCCGTCGGAATACTGCTCAACTCCTGATAGGATTGCGGCCGGGCCATCAGGCGGTCAACAGTGGCGTTGTACGTGGAGGACGCGCCCCAAGTCTCGAAGTCGTATGTTCCGTTAAATGTTGCTGGGGGGTTGTTCGAGTTCGCCTGAAGGTTTTCCTGCGTATCCCAGTAGAACCCGGCTTTGATCGAGTGGGTTGAGATGATCTTGGTGAACGTATCGGCGAAGGCCGGAGACTTCGAGGTCTTGCCGAAACTGTTCTTGCCGTAAATGCCGCTGTCGAAGGAAAATTGGGAGATTTCAGTGAGGCCGCCGTCCCAGGGACCCGTAAAATCAGGTATTTGGTCGGTCAGATGAGACGACCCGAACAGGCTCTGCACCGGGAAGCCCAGCTTGGCGCGGCTTACTGCTGACGGATTGCTCAGGCTATTGTCGTTGATGAATTCGGCATAGGAGAAGACGAATTCGTTGGTCGTCGTGGCGCTGAACACATGCGTATAGTTGGCCAGATAGACGTGAGCGGTTTCTTTTCCCATTGGGACGCCCGGATAAGGAATTGTCCATTCCGGCGCCCACCAAATGGACAGCGGGTGAGAATCAGTCTCTTCCTGCAGCGTGTAGGAGCCCCACAACTTGTTGTTATCGTTGAAGGCGTAGGTGGCCTTGCCAGTGACTTCCCAGCGGTTCTGCGGAGTGCTGGGTGTAATGCCATAGTTGTTCCAGCCGTTAGTCGCGTTGGGCGTCTGATTTGGCAGCGGGTTGAGATCGTCGATGATCACTCCGAGTGGGTCGAAGTACGCACTCAGATTCGGAACCGTTCCGGCTCCATATCCGCCCCAAGGAGAATTAGCCGCACCGCAGCCCTGCCAGCCGTCGTCGGTATTGCATGGAAGCGAATAAGCTGCAGGAAAGCGGCTGATGACGCTAGGATCGACTGCGCTGGTGTTGAAGTCGCCATTGCGCTGATCGACGGTCGGAACGTTCATCTCGGTCGGCGCGCTGTTATAGCAACTGTTGCAGTATGGGTGCTGGATCATCTTCTCGTAACCAGCCCAGAAGAACAGCTTGTCCTTGTTCTTATTGAAGTGCGGAAAGAAAATTGGGCCACCCACGTTCCCGCCTGCATAGTAGAAATTTTGCACGGGAAGCGGTTTACCTGAAGCTTGGTTAAACCAGTCGTTGGCGTAGCCAATTGCCGAGTTGCGGGCATAAATGTAGCCCTCGCCGTGGAACTTCTGACCGCCGCTCTTGCTGAAAGCCTGCAGAATCGCAGGGCCCTTCGCGTATTCCGCACCATAAGAGGCGGAGAGGTACTTGACGCTGTCGGTCATGTCCTGGTTGATGTTCGCTACCTGGGTTCCGGCGTTGCCCGGATCGACCAGGTTTGCGCCGTCTAGAATCACGGCCGTCGAGCCGTTGGGCTGCGTGCCGTTGGCTGAAAAGCTTCCCGCCGGTCCGTTGTTCGTACCGGTGGTCTGGCTGTTGAACCCCGAGCCCGCGCCGCCGCTGTTGTTGAAGGTGACGCCGGGCATCATCTTGATCAGCTCGGCTGCGTTGCGTCCCGTCAACGTTGCGGAATCGACAAGCTCATTGTTGAGCGTGGCGCTGATTTCCGCCGAATCCACGGGAATTTCCGCGTCCGCACCTGAAATGACGGTGACGGCGGTGGCTTCAGTGCCGATCTTCAAATGTATGTTGGGAATGGTGCGGCTATCGCCCTGGTTGAGGAGAATTCCTGTTTCCTGCCACGGGGCGAAACTTTTCGCGTTGATCGACACGGTGTATGTGCCTGGGATCAAGGCCGTCACGGAGAAAAAGCCAGAGCTGTCAGCTTTGGTTTCGCGAATATCACCGGTGCTTTCGCTCTTGACTATGACCTGGGCTCCCGGAATGCGGGCGTCGGTCTGGTCAGCGGCAATACCGCTCAGAGTGGCGGTCAACTGCTGTGCATTGGCGATGGCAATCGACAAAAACATGACTGGGATGAGCAGCCATGGAATCGATCGAAACCATCGTGACATCGTTGTATTTTCCGATGTCTTTCTGCTGGTTTTAAACATTTACCAAGCCTCCTGAAGCATTGTTTTTCTTGTTTTTTGTGGCTTCCCGGCACACGCCTTGCATCGGATTACAAAGAGCTAGACGCAGCCAGAAAATCGCATTAGTGAATCCTGGTACCGATAACACAAACGATATGCGATCGGCAAGAAGTTTTTGGGCTTTGAATACCCACTGAAAACGATTTCTCATAGGATGCAGATTCGTCGGTATTTACGATCCTGACGACGAAAGCCGTGCAACCGGGTCCCCTTGTGTTTCGGTGCAATTTTGCAGGACTTGTTTGTGAACCGGGGCGAAACGGAGCCCAAGTACCGTTCCAAATAGTAGGGTGTCGCAGCGGGGTGATGCAGTGACCCAAATCACGTGGTTTTTGGGGGTTTAGGCGGGGGAGAAAGGCAGCCCCGGGACAATCCCTCGCCCCTCAAGGATCGTGACCAGCCGATCGGCTTTTTGGGAAGGAAACTTCTCCACGGCTCCAGTGGGCCAGAGGACCTCGATGTCAGCGGTGGTTTCGGGGCCAAGTCCGAAGTGCAGGCGGGGGTCATTGGAGGACATGTAGCTGGACTGGCTCAGGACCACTTGAGCCTGGGCCTTGCCTCCGTACCGGACAAGCACGCGGGCGCCAATTGCGCTACGGTTGCTTTTGGTCCCCTCCAAGCGCACCTTCAGCCAATGATTTCCCTTTGGAGCATCGTTGCGCAGCAGGGAAGGCGGTTCGTTCTGATTCATGATGACGATGTCCAGGTCCCCGTCATTATCGAAATCCCCAAAGGCGCAGCCGCGGCTAACGTGGCGCGCGTTGATGGCTGGGCCAGCCTCGTCGCCGATGCGGGCAAAGGTGCCGTCACCCCGATTGCGAAAGAGTACCCGCGGGCCTTTGTAAGGGAATTTGGGATTGATGTGCTCGACCTCGGCGTAGACGTTTCCCGTGACCCAGAAAATGTCAGGGTGGCCATCGTTATCGAGGTCGACAATGCCCGTTCCCCAGCTCACATAGGTACGTTCGCCTGCGAGTCCGGCGGCCATGGCCTGGTCTTCGAATTCGCCTTTGCCGAGGTTTTTAAACAGGCCGGCGGCCTGGAGCTGGAAATGCGTTTTGATGATGTCGAGGTGACCATCGAGGTCATCGTCACCGATGCCGATTCCCATCCCTGCCATCTCTTCGCCATCAGCGCTGATGGCAACGCCCCGCATCAGGCCCTCTTCCCGGAACGTGCCGTCGTGGTTGTTGAGCAGCAGCAGGCTCTGCGTCGTATCGCAGGCAACGTAGAGATCGGGCCAGCCATCTTCGTCGGCGTCGAAAGAGACGGCTGTGAGCCCGTATGAGCCTTTAATTGCTGCGATCCCCGATTCCTTTGAGATATCGGTAAAAGTGCCGTCGCCGTTGTTTCTATACAGGTAGTGCTGGGGCGCCTTGAGGCCCTTTGGACCGCAAGCCACAGCTGCTCCCTCGTAGTTGCAGTTGGCTACGTCAAGGGAAGGCTTGGAGGCATGGGCCATGTCAATGTCGACGTAATTCGACACAAACAAATCGAGGAATCCGTCACGGTTGTAATCGAAAAACGTACAGCCGGAACCGAATCGAATTCCCGGATGCAACAGTCCGGCCTTCTGTGTGACATCGGTGAACGTACCGTTGCCGTTGTTCTTATAGAGCTTGTTTTGGCCGTAATAGGTGAGGAAGAGGTCTTCGAAGCCGTCGTTGTTGTAGTCTCCCACGCAAACGCCTACGGCCCAGCCGGCATCGAGGAGCCCAGCCTTTTCTGTCACGTCGGTGAAGGTACCGTCGCGGTTGTTCTTGTAGAGGCGGTTTGAAGCGCCTGGAGGGATATCCTCGAGCCGCCGTCCACCCAGGATGAAGATGTCCATCCATCCGTCGTTATCGAAGTCGAAGAATGCGCAGCCGCCTCCCATCTCCTCGATGATGTAGGTCACGGCTTCGGGCACGCCGTAATACATCTTCTGAGTAAGGCCGGCGGATTGAGCCACATCGGTGAATTGAGAAAAGGGCTTGGATGGCGTAGCGGGACGCTCCGGCGGCGTGGCCGACAAGAAGCGGGGAATCATCGCCGAGGCGCACAAGGCGGGTGCGGTGCGCAGCAACTTTCGCCTGGTCCAGCGGCGGGTGGGGAATGACTTCGTCATCTCTTGTGCTTCATCATTCTGTCATTGCAGCGGCAAGGGGAGCAATCCAGACCGGTGTTCGGTTGTGGCTCAGTTTGAATCCACAGACCGAAGCCCACATTAAGAACGTAATGAGGGATTCAAATGTGAAGAGATGGGCGTCGGCTATGGGATGGTTTCCTGTTTGCCCGTTATCCGCCCAGAACCCAGAAGTCTGGAAGATCTTGAGTTCGCACTGGTCGGCGAATGAGTTGGCGATTTGCGCCAACTAGCGGAGCTGTTCGAAAGTCAGGGGACCCGTCCTCGCATATGTGCTCATCGGCCACATCGCCACCAAATTCCTCTACTCCGTCCTCAGTGCCTGCATTGGCTCGATTGACGCAGCACGGCGGGCGGGGATGAATCCTGCCACTGTGGCGCAAATCGCCAGAAGCAGAATCGCACCAAGGAATGCCAGCGGATCGTAGCCGCTTACCCTGTAAAGAAGCCTGGTCATGAGATGACCGGCAAAGAGCGCGGCGGGAATCCCGAGCGCAAGGCCGATAAGAATCTGCCAGAGCGCGCCGCGAAGAACCATGGTCACCACACCGGAACGCGCAGCGCCGAGGGCCATGCGGATACCGATTTCGCTGGTGCGCCGGGCCACGGAGTACGACATCACACCATATAGCCCCACCGAGGCCAGGATCAGCGCAAGAACGCCAAACAGGCTTGTGAGGCGTGCGATCAGCCGATCCTGATTGAAGTTGCCGGCAACCGTGGAATCGTAAGCGTCAAAGTGAATCACCGTCAGATTGGGATCGATCGCCGCGAGCGTTCTGCGGGCCAGTGCCTCTGCGTCCTGGGGTGCCTGGGTGAAATCGAGAATGATGAAATTGACGAACATGGAGCTCTTTTCCGCTGCGTCCGCATCCGGTTCCTTGTATCCGTTGAACTGCTGAGACAACGGACGGAAGAAGAGTGGACCCACCTCTCTGCGCGGATCGGTCATCTTGAAGTCTCCAAACACTCCGGCGATTTCGAAAGCGCCGGAGTAGGGGGTAGAGCCCAGGCCGAAATGTTTGCCGATTGGATCCTGGTTGGGAAAGAAGTGTTTGGCGAAAGCCTGATTGACAACGACGATCTGTTGCGAGGTGGCAGTATCCTGTGCTGTGAAATTGCGGCCGCGCACAACAGGCACGCCGATTGAATCGAGAAAGTGGGTGCTGGCGCGATCCCAAGTCGCGAAGCACTCATCGTTGGGGCCAGGGGCGGGATGCCCTTGCGGGATGACACACGAACCCCACATGTTGCCTCCAAGAGGGATATACCGCACCAGGCTTACGTTGGCCATTCCGGGCAACGATGCGAATCTGTCTTCAATCTGCCGATACAGCGCGGGGAGTCGATCGAGGGTATAGCCAACGCCTTTTGGGTCAAACTGCAGCACGTAGCGGTTGGCGGTGGCGAGACCAAAGTCTTGATGCTCCAGATTGCGAAGTGACCTGGTCATCAGAAAAGCTCCCGCCAAGAGGACCACCGACAAAGCCACTTGAAGGACAATCAGCACGCGTTGCGGCAAAGACGAGCGGTCTCCGGTGGAGCGGTTCACGCCGCGAAGAGCATCGGCAGGTTGTGCATGAGACGACAACCATGCAGGCGCCGTTCCGAAGACAACCCCGGTAAGAAGTGATACGAGGAACGCGAATGCCAATATCGGCACCGAGGGATTGGCATGGACCGGCATGTTGCGGGCGTTTGGAAAGGCAAGATCTAGCATCATGTGCGACCCGGCGTAGGCGACGGCCAATCCGGCAGCGCCGCCGAGCAGGCTCAACAACACACTCTCGGTAAAAACCTGGCGCATGACCCTGCGTCGCGACGCACCGAGGGCCATGCGCATCGCCACATCGGAGCGCCGCGCTGTGCAGCGCGCAAGCAGCAGGTTGGCAATGTTGGCGCAGGCAATGAGAAGAACGACCGTGGAGAGAATCATGAGCAGACGCAGGCCGGCGCCCGTTTGCTGTTGCAATCTCTGAATGCCGCCGCTGGCGGGAGCCAGAATCACATGCTGCCGTGGAATCAGGGCTGCTCCGCCACGATCTGTGTACGTCGGGCGAGTGGCCAGCCATTGCCGCAGAGTGACGGAGAGCTTTGTCTGCAGAGCCCCGATATTTACGCCTGAACGCACTCTGCCCAATGGGTAGAGCCACAGCACGTCTTCTCCCTTCAAGGCGGAATTTGCCCCTTCAAGCACTGGCTCACTTGCCAAAGGCATCCAGAAGTCAGGCGGGTTGGCGATGACGCGATCGCCAAAGAAGCCCGGTGGGGCGATGCCCGCCACGACGAAGGGGTGCATCTGCACATAGATTGTAGAGCCGACAATTGCCGAGTCCGCGGCGAAGTCAGCCTGCCATGTTTTGTAGCTCAGGACAAGGGCGGGGGCTGCTCCAGGCGAGTCATCGCTTTCATTGAGAAGGCGACCCGCATACGCCCCCACGCCGAGAGTCGCGAAGTAGTTGCCGGAAACATACTCGCTTCGCATTGGCATTGCCGGCGCGGCGCCTCTACGCACGCTGAAGCCGTTGCCTCCCGCCTCGACCGCTGCCAACTGTTCAAATTCCGGTGCCGCTTGTTTGAGACGAAGATAGAGATCGTAGGAGAAGAGATCGAAGTCGCCGTTATCGTTCTGGTAGTTGTTGTAGTAACAGCAATCGTTCTTGTCTCCGATGCGATAGAGGTGTGAAGGATCGGCCACGGGGAGCGAGCGGAGAAGAATTCCCTGCACCAAGGTGAAAATGGCCGTGTTGGCGCCAATGCCGAGCGCTAGCGTTATTACTACGGTGAGAGTGAAGCCGGGTGACTTACGCAACTGCCGCAGGGCATACCGCAAGTCCTGCATGAGCAGCTCCAGGCGCAACCACCTCCATTGATCCCGGGTTACGTCAACGATCATCGGAACATTTCCAAATTCACGTATTGCCGACGTCCTCGCATCAGCGGGCGATTGCCCGTGCGCCACTCGGTCAGCTGTTGCCATCTTCAGATGGCTCTCAATCTCTTCTGTCAGATCCGATCTGCGCCGCCAAAATCGAAATAGTCTCACTCACCACCTCACTTTGCAGTCATAATTCCTTCGATTGTCGCGACCATCTTGCCCCAACGCTCGTAGTCGGAAGCCAGCTGCTCTTTACCCAGTTTCGTAATCTTGTAGAACTTCGCGCGTTGGTTGCTCTCACTCTTTTTCCACTCGGCCTTGACCCAACCTTGACGCTCCAGCCGATGCAGCGCCGGATACAGCGATCCAGTCTCCACCTGCAATACCTCGCCGGAGGACGCTCGAATCGCTTGGCTGATCCCATAGCCATGCTGTTCGCCCCACTGGAGCGTCTTCAGGATCAGCATGTCCAACGTCCCCTGCAGGAGTTCAATCCGATTTTGATAGCCACCTTTAGTCGTCATAGGCTGTAGACCTTCTACATCAACATGTAGACACTCTACCTCCTTATCGCCAAAAGCGCAACTTATCTTTCGGAAACTGAAACTCGCTCAACGAGCACCAAGCTACGATCAAGTTGCCGATTTCAATTGCAACGAAACGTCATTTGGTTTGGGAGCGGGACGGACACACGGGAAGGTATGCCTCAGTTGTTGCCAACAGTCGAGTCACTCATTGAACCCTGAGCAGGAAGGCTTGGGGTGTTATGGCTGACTGGTCGGCAAACAGGAAGTAGTGACTATGCGAAGAAAAGCTCTTCTGTTTCAAAATCCAAAGGTGTCTCGACCTGTGGATTCAAACTGACCCAGTCCCCGGTTTTCCTGTGGTCTGTGCCGACGGACGGCTCAGGGGCGCGCTTGTTGGGAGGCAGGGTCTTGCGCCAGCCGGTCGCTGAGTTTACGGGCCTGCTGGTTTTCTGGATCCAAGCGAAGCGCCGTTGCTGCTGCTTCGCGGGCCTCAGCAAAATGCGATTGAACTGCGAGAGAAGCTGCTAAATTGATCCACGCCTGGACCCAGGCAGGTGCGGCTTGAACCGCCATGCGGAAGTGCTCTGTGGCACCTTCCGCATCGCCGCCGCGGGAGAGCAGGTAGCCGAGTGCGTTTTGGGCGCCAGGGAGTTTGGGATTGAGCTTGACCGCTTCCGCCAATTGGATCATTTCGCTGTCTGTATCTCCGGCTTGATGGAGTGCGATCGAAAGCTGGTATTTGTAGATGGCATTTTTCGGATTGCCCGCCACGGCCTCACGGTATTGAGTGATTGCCTCCTGCACTTTGCCTGCCGCGAGCGCTACGCCGCCTTGAGCGGAACTGAGGTCCGCTTCAAGGTTCGCTTCTTCTGCTTTCTTGAGCTCTTGATATTGCTTTATCTCCTCGACTGCGCGGTCATTCTCTCCGAGTCCGCGCAAGGCTTTCGAGAGCTCAAAATGGACTTGCGGTTCGACGGCACCTAGTTCGAGAGCCTTTTCCAACTGTGCCTTGGCTTCGCTCCATTCGTGCAGGTACACGAGCACCAGCCCCAAGTCATAGCGGGAGTTGGGGAAGTTTGGATCGCGAGCGACGGACTCCTCCAGGCGTGTCTTGGCCAATGAATAATCGCCAACAGAGCGGTCGACGATGCCATTCAAATAAAGAAGCTCCGGATCATGCGGACGCTGAGCCAGCAACTTGGGGCCAATAGGCCGGGCGAGGGTGATGTGGTTGGTCAGGACCAGAACCCGAAACAACTGAGCCACCGCCTCCTCGCTTCCCGGGTTCTGCTGCACGGTCTGCTGAAGCAGATTGATTGCGTCCTGATACTTGCGCTGCTTGATGAGGACCACGGTGAGTGCGCTGGCCAGAGGTACGGAACTGGGAGAAGCTTTCATCGCCTCGGTGAGGACTTCGTTGGCCTGATCGAGATAATCCAGCGACCCAAGGGCTTTAGAGAGGTCGATAGCGAGCTTCTCGGATCGAGGAGCGTCCCTCAGCAGCGTGATCACGCCGATATAATCCTGCCGGGTCATCAACTCCGCGCAGAGCCCGTCGAGTGCGTCCGCCGACTTTGGATCGATGGCGAGGGCCTGTTTCCACTGCTCCTCAGCCTTTGTATGTTGCCCGCTCTGGTCGAAAAGGAAGGCCAACATGAGATGTGGTTTGATGACCTGAGGATCGAGACGCGCCGATTCCTGAATGGGGGGAACGGCCTCGGCAGGATGGCCGCCGCCGAGCAGCGCCAGTCCTTCGAGGTAGTGAAGCTGTGCTGAAGCCGAGTCCGACTTTAGCGCAACGCGAAACGTTTCGACGGCACAATCGAATTGCTTGTGGGTGGCATACCAACTACCCAGCACGACTGCGTTTTCAGTTGTTGGGTGGGAGTGCTGCCTGGCCACCATTGCCTGCGGACCGTTGCATGCGGCATGCGCCGCGGCGGCAGAACTGAGGAACGTAGCCAGGAGTATCCACTTTGTTCCCGCTCCGTGCAGGTTGGCCACGACAGAATCTCCCCGATGCCAGAATACATGAGCCGGGGTTTTCTAGAGGCTCAGTGAATTGTCCTCGACTTGCGCTGCATGTAGTCCATCAGCAGGTATTCCCCTAGCGTATCGGGGGTCGTGAAGTAGGCTTTGCCGCGGCACATTTCCGACACCTTGTGCACGAATTGCACCAGGCCATAGTCCGAGGCGAGCATGAAAGTGTTAATCATCACGTTCGATCGCTTGCATCGCGCCACTTCTTCCAGTGTCTCGCTGACCACAAGAGGATCGAGGCCGTAAGCGTTTTTGTAAATCCTGCCGTCAGGAAGCGTCAGAGCGGATGGCTTTCCATCGGTGATCATGACAATCTGCTTCATGTCTTTGCGCTGGCGAGCGAGGATGCGCTGTGCCAGACGCAGACCTTCACAGGTGTTGGTATAGTAGGGGCCGACTTTGACGCGCGCGAGCTGCGAGACCGGCAGTTCTTCAGCCGAATCGTGAAAGAGCACAAGCGATAGAGAGTCGCCGGGATATTGCGTGCGGATTAAATGCGAAAGCGCCATCGCCACTTTTTTCGCGGGTGTGAAGCGGTCCTCGCCGTACAGGATCATGGAGTGTGAACAGTCAAGCATCACGACCGTGGCACAGGAACTCTGATAATCACACTGGTGGACGTGCAGATCGTCGTACTCGAGATTCAGCGGCAAGCCCACTCCCTCGCGGGCGATCGCTGATTTCAGCGTTGTCGTTGAGTCGAGGTTCAGTGTGTCGCCAAATTCGTAACGCTGCGATGCGCCACTTGTTTCCACTCCCGTGGCCCAATGTCGCGTGTCGTGCCGCCCGAAGCTTGACTTGCCAAGTGATCCGAGCAGATCTCGGAGTGTCTTGTAGCCAAGGAAATCGAGGCTCTTGTCGGTAACCTCAAAACGAATCTCACCCTCCACATTTCCCACTTGTCCGGCCATCTGTGAGGCTTGCGTTGGGTCCGGGCGACGAGATGCAGAAATGTAGTTCTCCTGCTCAAGACGCTGAATGAGCTTTTCAATCAGCTGGTCCAGCGTGCCTTCGGCTGCCATCCGGTTCAGCTGTTCCTGAATTGGCGGATCGAAGAGATCTCCCGACTCGAGCAATCGGCGCAGCGCCTCGCGAAGGTCATCCAGGTTGTGGTCCAGCTCCTGAAATTGCGCGTAGGGATCGCGAAAGCCAGAGTCGAGAAGATAATCGGAGAGCGCCTTCAACAGCTCCTCCATATCCATCTCGGCCGCCAGATCACCGGTGAATTTTGAATAGCGAACGCGCTTCATCTTGAAAAGCCCTCGAGTGCCTGCAACGTTCGAACTGCGCCCCCAGTTGCATGAGCGCGGGAAATAGCGAAAGGCTTCAGTTCAATCCGCCTCTTCCGGAGCGGCGAGACCGTTGCCAATCATCGAACTCGATCTCCAGATCCGGCCGTTCCTGTTTGCGTGAAGCTTTTTCCTGCGAGGCAAATCCTCGCTCTTCGCTCCGGCTTAGTTTGCGGTGCGCCACCAGCCCTTCGAGTAAGAATTCCGCAGCCGCAACGGCCTTCGGTGCAGCATCTGACGCCTTTACGTCAACGCACGACACCTTATCGAAAAGGCCTTGAATTTTTTTCAAGTCCGCGAGTGCGCTGGCGCTGGGCTGATTGTCGTCCAGCTTGACGGTGCCACCGAGATTGAACCACTGCTCGATTTGCTGTGTATCCACATCGGCAAAATAGCGATCGAAAATCTTGCCGACCGCCGTTCGAATCAGTTCGCGGACTACGGTATCAGCGCCGCGCATCTCACCTTCGTACTCCAACTCCAGCTTGCCGGTGATCCCAGGCAGAGCGGCGTAAATATCGCTGACGCGCGGCACAGCGAGCTTCTCGCCGTGCATCAGCGCCCGTCTCTCAGCATTCGATACGACCAGCTCCATTGTCGAGATCGGAAGTCTCTGGCTGACACCGCTGCGCTTGTCGATCTTTTTGTCCTCTCTCGCCGAGAATGCTACCTGCTCCACGACCGCCCTCACATAGGGTGGAATTTCGATCGAAGCCGCGCCGCGCTCGGACCAGGCCTCCTGCGCAGTGATGGCGATGCCTTCCTCAAGCGTCTCGGGATAGTGCGTGCGAATTTCCGAGCCGATGCGGTCCTTTAGCGGAGTGACTATCTTGCCGCGAGCGGTATAGTCTTCAGGGTTGGCGCTGAATACAAGAGCCACGTCAAGCGCCAGCCGCACCGGGTAGCCCTTAATCTGCACGTCGCCTTCCTGCATGATGTTGAACAGCGCGACCTGGATCTTGCCGGCCATATCGGGCAGTTCGTTGACAGCGAAGATTCCGCGGTTGGCGCGAGGCAGCAGCCCGTAATGCATGGTCAGCTCGCTGGAAAGATCTTGTCCGCCACGGGCAGCCTTGATGGGGTCAAGGTCGCCAATCAGGTCGGCGACGGTCACATCTGGGGTGGCAAGCTTCTCAACGTATCGATCATCGCGTGAAAGATACGCAATCGGCGAAGCGTCGCCCCGCTCGGCAATCAGATCGCGACAGCGCCTGCACAGCGGGCGGTAAGGATTGTCGCGAATCTCGCAGCCCGCGATGTAAGGCAACCGCGTGTCGAGCAACGCTGTGAGTGCGCGCAAGATGCGGCTCTTGGCCTGTCCGCGTAAACCCAGCAGGATGAAGTTCTGCTTCGAGAGAATAGCATTTACGATTTGCGGAACGACCGTGTCCTCAAATCCGACGATTCCGGGAAAGAGAGTCTCTTTGGCCCGCAGACTTGCGATCAGATTTTCGCGCATCTCATCCTTGACACTGCGGGTGTTGAGGCGCGCTTCAGAGAACTGAGTGCTGCTGCGCAGTTCCCCCAAAGTCTGGGGAAGAGGATGAGCTGCTGGCATCGATGGCTCCTGTGGGCCGGCCCGACCAATATCCGGCGGCGTTCTTAAGAGTAGACGTGAATCAACCGCATTCCGGTGCACAGACTTTGTTTCGCGTTCACAACCTCGAAGTTCCAGGTGCGATTATCCGGTTTGATTGCAACGGGGAGCAACAAGTAATGGATGCGCTATTGGGATTTCGCGTCTCCGGTCTTGAGTTGATAGTGTTCGAAAGCATCCTGCAGGCTCTTCGCAGCTGACAGCAATCGTGACGGGAGCTGAGACGCACCGAGATCCAGGAATGGCTTGGTGATGCCCCTCACATGCAAGAAGGATACAGCAATCTTGGAAAGGGCAAATGCATGCGCCCATCCCAATTCATAACTCTCTGGCATTGCGGTAGTTGGCTAGCCGAAGCTCGATGAAGTTGCTCTGGACTTCGGACCGTGATTCGTCGGCGTAAGGAGCGCGCCGAGTTTCCGATCGAAGAAGGGTCTAAAATCGTAGTCGCCGATTCCGTGCCGTTTTATTTGCGCTGAAGCTCTTTTTGTACGCACTTGCGTCCTTACAGCAGCCAGCCCCTGAATTGTGAGCCCTGGAGAAATCTAAATGAGCTTTCATACCTTTGTGCGTCTTGGCCTTTTGTCTTTGGTTGCGGCAGTGCCCATGCTCTCATACGGTCAATTCCAGCCCCCGACTAAAGAAGAATTGAGCATGACCACCGATCCCAAGGCGCCCGACGCCGCGGCGGTTTATCTCAACCGCGAAGAAGTGGCAGACGACCCACATCATTTCCGTACCGTCTATGCGCGCATCAAGGTGCTCACCGAGGCAGGCAAGGAGATGGCCACGGTTCAGGTCACGTATCAGCGCAACTTCATCTTCAATGCGACAGGAAACAACTCGAGCAGAATGGGTTCAGGAACCGCGGGTCACTGGGACGCTCCAGACGTCAATCATGCCGGCGAAGATCAGCCGATGGATGCTGATTCATTCAACGTCCGTACTGAGGTTACGGCGATCGAAGGGCGAACGATCCATCCGGATGGCAGCATCGTCCCGCTGACGGGAGCACCGGCCGATCTGCTGAGAGTCAAAAAAGGCCGCAACCAGGTCAACGACATCAGCTTCAATCTGCCGAGCGTGGAAGTCGGGAGCATTCTCGAATATCGCTACCAGGTCCGTTACGATCGCTTCGAGCAAGCGCCAGACTGGCAGATCCAGCAGCCCCTTTTTGTGCATAAGGCGCATTACGCATTTACTCCCGCTGAGAAGTTTCTTCCCGAGCGCAACAAAAACGTCGGCACCGCTTCCATTGAAGACAGCGCGTTGACCGACATTCACGGCGAGTCCATGACCGATATCCGGTCGGCGGCAGTGCTTCCGCCCGGCAGCGGCGTCAAGCATGAGGCAACCGGCAGATACACTCTCGACCTGACGGACATTCCTCCGATCCCGCAGCAGGCTTTTCAGCCCGCGCTGGCGGGACAGGTTTACCAGGTCAGCTTTTTCTACACTCCAACGCCGGATGAAAAAGAATTCTGGCAAAAGGAGATGGGCTATTGGACGAAAGCAGTGAATGCGTACACTTTCCCCACTTCTGCCTTGCGGAATGCACTCGCTGAAATTCTCAGCCCTTCTGACAGTCAGCTCGAAAAGGCCAAGAAGATATTCGCGAACGTTCAGAAGCTCGAAAACATTGATTTCACCTCAGACGGGGAACCGGGCATCTTCAGCGACTGGATTCCCAGCGGTCACGTTGACAAGATTGTTGAAGAGAGAAAAGGCACAAGTAATCAAATCGCGTTTCTCTATCTCGCGTTTGCGCGTGCTGCGGGATTGAGTGCCCGGCCAGAGCGCATTGCAAGCCGGAGCCATCGCATCTTCTCGCCCGCCTTCCTGCGCACTGACCAGCTCGACTCCGTAGTAATTGCGGTCAATATCGACGGCAAAGAGATCACTGTCGACCCCGGAACGAAGATGGCCCCTTTCGAAACAATGCACTGGGCTCACGCCGGAGCTGGCGGTGTGGTGATGGGAGCGAACGGGAAAGTCGAAGTTATCATCACTCCGTTGCAGCGAAACTCCGACAACAGCCTCCTACGAGTCGGAAGCCTGAGCGTTAGCCCGCAGGGTGCAGTCTCCGGCACATTGAAGGTTGGGTTCCTGGGCCAGCAGGCAATTCAACTGCGGCAGTTGGCCCTCAAGTCGGGAGCGGACACTGTGAAGGAGGAGATCAATAACTTCCTGGCGCGGCAAGTTCCGGATGGGGTACAAGCCAAAGTCGACCACGTGGCGTACCTTGACGACACCAGCAAGCAGCTACTGGTTGTGGTTCCGGTCTCCGGGAGTCTTGCCACGCAGACGGGCTGCCGGCTGATATTGCCGCGCTTGTTTTTCGAGAGCAGGGAATCGAACCCATTTCCGGTTGAAGAGAACCGGACGCTTCCCGTAGACATGCGCTATCCCTCGCAGGAGCAGGAGCAGATCACTTACGTGCTGCCCGCCGGTTTTGCAGTCGAAGGCACAGCCGAGGACACCAAACTCACTTTCCAGAACAACGCCGCTTATCAGCTCAAGATCAAAATTGACGGTAGCTCCATCACCAGCGCCCGCATTTTGGCTCGGGGCTTTACCTTGCTCGAAGGAAAGGATTACGGGCAACTTCGCGACTTCTACCAGAAGGTGATAGCGACGGACCAACAGCAACTCGTGCTCACCGCAGTGCGACCGGCTGGCCAGTAAGCGGTCAGAGCGGTTCTCCAATTTCTATGTGGCATCTCCAGTTCCATACAAGGTGGCTTTTACTTCCACCCCAGCGACCAAGACCTGTCGCCGGGGACCCCGGCGCGGAAAAAGCCACTTAGCGACATCGCTTCGCTATACACCAATTGGAGAACCGCTTTAATCGAACCGGGCATATTTCAGGTCTGCCCGTCTCCGACATAACGGCAACCAAACGGAAGGCGGCGCGATCATCTCTGATCGCGCCGCCGTGCTGCCAGTCCGATGTTTTGATGGCTCGCTCTAGAACAAGTTCCAAAGCGACTGGTTGTAGACCTCGTGGTGATACTGAACTTCAGAGGCTTTGACGAACGTTCCCAGCTCGCGCGGAGAGCGATCAGCAGCAGCCTGCTTCAGATCGGCGAACCGGCCCTGTACACCCGAGCCGAGAATATCGCCAATCCATTTCGATGTCTTGAAGTCATCGATCGCCTGCTGGATGTGATCCGGCAAGTAGCGCTGCGCCTGGCGAAGGTTATCGATCTCGGCCTTCGTTCCGTCAATGCCGGTTTTGAAGATCGAGAAGAGCGTCAAGTAGGGGTTCGCGTCCGGAGCCACCGACCGTACCTCAACGCGCATCGAGCGCGAGTTGCCGATGGGCACGCGCACCATCGATCCGCGATCCGTCGCTGACGCTTTGATCTGGTTTGGAGCCTCGAAATGCGGATCGAGTCGACGATAAGCATTCACACTGGGATTCAAAACCAGGCAGATGTCCAGCGCATGCGAGAGGATGTGGTCGATGAACTCCCAACCGAAGGGCGAGAGTTGCTCCTGTCCCTTTTCATCCCAGAAGAGGTTGGTCTTTCCCTTTGAGATAGAAACGTTTGTGTGCATGCCGCTGCCGTTCACGCCGACGACCGGCTTGGGAAGGAAGCATGCTGTGAAGCCCATATTGTTGGCGATCTGCCGGCACAGCAACTTGTAAAGCTGAATCTGGTCAGCCGCCGCAACAACTTCACCGTAGCCGTAGTTGATTTCGAACTGGCTCGGCGCCACCTCGGGGTGGTCCTTCTCGTTCTGGAAGCCCATGGCGCGCTGCACTTCAGCGGCGGTGTCAATGAACACGCGAAGCGGATCCAGTGGCAGCACGTGGTAATAGCCGCCCGTATTGATGAACTCGAATTTGCCCGTCTCGTGGAAGCGCCGTTCCGCGTCCCGTCCGGCGAAAAGGAAGCCCTCAATCTCGTTTGCGGCATTCAGCGTGTATCCCTTCTCCTTGTACAGCTTGTCGGAGTAGGCCTTGAGAACGCCGCGCAGGTCGCCCGAGTAGGTGGTTCCATCCTTGTCGATGACCGTGCCGAAGACCAGGACTTTGCCATTGCCGAAGACGTCTGCGGGTACCCAGTAGAATGCGCTCCAGTCGATGCCGAGACGAAGATCGCTCTCCTTTTGCGCGGTAAATCCGCGGATCGACGAACCATCGAACGTGAGGTTCTCGTATGCGCCGAGCAAGAACTTCTTGTCATAGTCCAGGAGGTGCAGGCGTCCTTCGAGGTCAGAGAACAGCACCGTCACTGCCTTGATCCGCTTCTCGTCGGTCAAGTACTTCAGCCGCTTGTCGCGGACTTCATCAATAGGCAGCCGATTCGAACGGTCAGCCTTGGCTTGCAGGTTCAGCTCTTCGAGCTCCCCATACGGGAGCGCGAGAAAATTGCGGAACTCGGTTGACATGGATCTCCTTCCGGGCAGGAAAAATAGATTGGAACATTCATTGGACAGTTTAGGGTTCCGAGCATAAAGAACCCGTGAAGATCGCCCGCTGGAACCGGGTCACCGGTGGCGTGCGACAAGCATCATCAGCAATAGAATAACAACAGGGATCAGGATTAAGGCCCCATAGTAGAGTACGGCACGTGTTTTGTGAGATTTGCGCTTGTCCCAGTTGCGGATCTCGGGCCGATCCTCAACGCCTACTTCATCCAAATGCTGCAAATCATGTGCAAATTCGCGCGCTCGCGCATAACGGTTTTGTGGATCTCGCTCCAATGCCCGGTAGAGGACCTCCTGCAGGTGCGGCGAGACGGCAGGCTCTGCAACCGAAGGCGGCGTTGGATGATTCAACAACCTGTCGTTCATGATCTCCATTGGGGAGGCGCCAGAGAAAGGCTGGCGGCCTGTGAGCATCTCGTAAAGGATGATGCCCATTGCATAGATGTCTGACCGCCCATCGCCGCGCTTGCCCTTCACCTGCTCAGGCGAGATGTAGTCCGCGGTGCCCAGCGTGGGGGTAAAGTTTGCATAGGTGAGCCTTCGCGCAGCCGAGTCGCCTGCGATGCCGAAGTCGATCAGCTTGACGTGGTCGTGATCGTCCACCATGATGTTTTCCGGTTTCAAGTCTCGATGGACCACGCCGTTTTCGTGAATGTACTCAAGGGCGTCGAGGACGTTGATAGCGATGCGAATAGCCCGATCCTTCGATATCCTGCCTTCGGACAGGATCTGCCGTAGCAGGCGTCCTTCGCACCACTCCATCACCATGTAAATGCGCGAGCGTTTTTCGCCGCCATAGACGCGCATCACCATGGGATGGTTCAGTTTTTCGCCAATGGCTGCTTCGCGCTGGAAGCGATCGAAGAGGATCGGATCGGCTTCCATATCAGGATGCGGAATCTTGAGTGCGACTTGTCTGTTGTCGCGCACGTCCACAGCGCGAAAAATTGACGCCATTCCGCTGCGCGCTACAGGCGCTTCAATGCGATACGAGTCGATTTGCGAGCCAGCTTCCACGCTGTCCAGAAACCCCATCGATTGGCATGCTCCGTGTGGATGACTTCCTTTACTTTATCGGGAAAGGGTCTCAGCGCACCAAGGATTTCATAAGTGTACGCAGAAACGGAGCCGGCGAACTAAGACGGCAGGCGGTAGGGCCGGCCTCGATACATACCCACTTGCTCCACTGAGCGCACCCGAATGACCTGCGCTGTCGTATTGTCGTTACCGTCGATCTCAACGGCACGAGCCACTAATTCGCGAGCAATTTCCTCAATATGTTTGTTCTGGGAGACGATTTCCGCCATGATCGACGGCGGCATCTCGTCGTGCAGTCCGTCGGAGCAGAGCACCAGCACGTCGCCGGGCTGGACGGTCACAGCCGTCGTGTCGGGCGAGACGAACATCTCCGGTCCCAGCGACCGGATCAGCACATGCCGCGAGTCGGACTCTGCAATATCGCTCGCCGAAATCAGGCCCATCTTGCGCTGTTCATTTACCCAGGTGTGGTCCTGGGTAATCTGCTTGGCCTTGCCGTTGCGTACCAGGTAGCATCGAGAATCGCCCACGTGCGAGACGATGGCCTGATCGTGTCGAAGGGCACACGCGACCACCGTGGTGGCCATCTTCTTTCCTCGAAACTCAGGCGCGAGGGTGCGATCGTGGACGGCCGCATTTGCGTGCTGAACCAGGCGCGGCAGCAAGCTGATGAGCATGGCTCCTGACTGGGCCTTCTCAAACTCTTCGGTGAGGACTGAAATGGCGGTCGCTGAAGCTACCTCGCCCAGATCCATTCCACCCACCCCGTCGGCAACGGCAAATAAATAGCCGTGCGACCTGGCCTGGTGGCGCGAGTTGGGAATGAATGACCCCATCGAATCTTCGTTGTTCTTGCGAATTTTCCCAGGGTCGCTAGCCTGACCGAAGACCACATCCAACATGGGCGCCGCCGCCTGAAGAGTCTTCCGCGTTCCTGCGGAGAGTATTGGCTTTTGTTAAGTCTGCCTTATTTGTTGTGCAAAAATCACTGGGTGGGTCTCCGTCGCTGCCCTTGCCAAAGCGATCGACTGGAGATGCCACCCAGCGTAACCGTCGTTGAATTAGCCCTAGCTGAGAGCCTTCTTCGAGTCGAGCAGAACAGCCTTGCCTTTCGCTTTGGATGCTCGCAGGAAGTAAACCGCGCCGTAGAGGCCCCACACCGCTGAGATGCCGAGAGCCGTCAACGGTTCCATCTTCGTGCCGAGGTTAAAGAACGGGCCGGCGACATAGAATCCCATGCAGATCAAGTTGGCAACCAGGCCGAAGCCCGGAATCAATGTGTGAACGAGGAAGTTATGGTCAGGCCGCTTGTGATACGCCACGATGCAAAGAAAGCAGCTGAGCGCGTAAAGAATGAACGTACCGAAGTTCGAAGTGAGCGTAATTGCCAACAACGAGTTCGGAAGCGCTGCCATCTTGTCGTGCGTTGAGTAACCAAAGCTCGACAGGATGCCATGAGGAAGTGCGGCGATCGTGGCGTCGCTGGGTGCACTTGCATCTGCGAAGACCAAAGATACCGCGACCACTCCGATAACAGCAGAGATCACGGCCAGCGTCCAGATGGCGCGCCGCGGCGTAAGGGACTCCGCATGCAGCAACCCAAAGTGCTCGGGTGCTTCGTCATCTTTTCCCATGGCGTAGGTCACGCGGGCGCCGGTATTCATGCAGCTCAGCGTGGTGCCGATCAGGGCAAGAAACACAGTGACCGCCTCAGCCAGCATGAAGTACTTGCCATGCCCCTGGCCGAGCAGCGCATCGCCGACGATGATCATCATGTCGCCAATTGGGGCCGCAGAACCCGCGGCACTCTGCATCGTATACCCCGAATTAAGGAAGTAGTTTGCCGCAAAATACTCGATCAGGTAACAGATCAACCCCTGAATCAGCAGCGATGCAATGACCGCAATGGGTATGTGCTTCGTTGGGTTCTTAGCCTCGCCGCCCATCGCTGTCACCGATTCAAACCCTACAAGGATGAGGATCGCGACCGTTGCCTGAATGAACATCCAGTTCAAGTTGTGAGGCACAACCACGGAGGAGGCTGACGTATGAGTCAGCATATTGCCATTAGCATCCTTGGCGGGGTAGTCGATCGTGAAGGGAACAGCCTTCCCGGCGGAATCCAGCAGCGGCTGAGGCACGCCGCTCGCGTCGCGGATGGTCGTGCCGTCCTTGGCAGTGGCAAACTGATACGTGTAGGTGGAGAGGGTTTGAGTGTCGTACTGGAAGGCGGGCGATCCTGCGGGATGGTTTACGCGATAGCCAAGCGCCAAGACGCTGAAGACCAGAAGAGCTGAAATCTGGACGACGTTGATCGCAATGTTGACGGCGGTCGAAGCGCCTGCGCCCTTTTGGGCAATCCATGCCACAAAGAACGAGAACACAATCGCAACCAGCGCCATGAAGACCGGCCCGGGATTTGCGCCGCTGATGAAGTTGGGATACAGAAAGCCGACCACATACCCAACGAAGACTCCTGTTACCGCAACCATCACACCGGGGTAGACCCAGTAGTAAAGGTGCGAGCCCCATCCGACGACAAACTTGGCGATGCGGGCGTACTTAAACGCCTTATCCTTTGAAAGAAGCGCCTGCTCCGCATAGTAGTAGCTTGATCCGGTGCCTGGATAAAGCTTGGAGATCTCGGCGTAGGCGACAGCCGTTGCGAGGCAGAGCAGCAGGGCAGCGAAGATGCCGGCCCACATCGCTGGTGCGGTTGATGGTTGGCCCGCCACGCCTGTCGTGGCCTGGATGAAGAAGGTCAGCCAAAGAAAGGCGCCGGGGGCGATGAGCGCCATTGCGTTGCTGGTCAGCCCGGTAAGGCCCAGGGTGGCCTGCATCTGTGGTGCTTTTTGATCTGCCATGAACATTCTCCTGGAAAGTGAAGTTCTTAGGTCTGCTCCCGGTACTTTATTGCCGGGATGTTTCTTGGGCTCGCCCGCATTCAATGTTTTATTCGGGTCGAGACTACAATGGCCGTTCTCAGTTACAGGAATCCTAGGTTCGTTGGAATGAAGATGAAATCAAGAAACGAACTCTGCGCGGGGCCCTTATGTGACACACACGCAGGGGCCAACGCTTACGCGCCGGTTCCGGCCCGGAGGGATGGTCTTCCCGCCGGCCGGAACTGCGTGTGTACTGTTCTTAGCGCTTGGGCCCGAAGAATGCTACGAAGCCCGCCGTAACCGTCGATTGCGCGTCCACAAATCCGCTGTCGCCTTTGTGGAAGAAGGCAACTGTCGACCAGTCGCGCCGATACTCAAGGCGGGTAAACAGGCCTGCAGCCCACTTGTACTCGTAGGTTCCGGTGAATTCTTTCAGGTCCTGTGCCGCGCCCGTCGCGAAGCCGTTCTTGTCGGCAAAGTATTCAAACCGGCCAACTAGCGCCTGCGTCCCGGTTACCTGCTCCTTGGCCGCAACGGCGATACCCTGCCAGTGATTCAGGGCCGTGTCTTCCTGCGCCTCATTCGCATCGCGGTTCTGGCCGTAGTCGTAATTGATGTAGGCGCTGAATTTCGCGGTTGGCGTCAGTAGGAGGGTGGAGTCGATCAGGTTGCGATAGCCCTTTTGCGTGTTTGCGTTTGAGGGACCGGTGTAGAAGTTCGCGAACCACGAGTACTTCGGCTTCACAAGCGCATTGGTCAGGCCAATGGTTACGCCGCCGTTGTTCGTCGTCACGTTATTCCACCCGTTCACCACCTGCACGCCGATCGTGTCGGTCTTCGAAACCGGCATTGACGTACGCAGGCCAAAGTGGAAGTAGGGAATCGCCCATGCGAACAGCAGGGAACGCGAGTAGTTCCAGTTGTCCTTGGATTCGATGACTTCTGCTCCCGCTGAGGTGACGAACTTGCCGAAGTCCAGCTCCAAGCCCTTGGCCTTGGGTGGCTTCAGGCTCAGGAATGCCTGCTTGACGTAGTTTGCTTCTCCTCCCGCGTTGACCAGAGTGTTGGAACGTCCGAAGAAGAGGTCGATGTGTGCGCCCACCGGATCGGGATCGTGATTCAGTATGAGCATGGCCTGGCTCAGGCTGAACTGGTCCGTCTTGTCATTGAAGTTGTACAGATCGTTGATCTGCCCATTGGCGGCGGCGCTGGGTCGATTCGCGTTATAGCTGTAATAGCCGTCGATCATGCCGCTGATGTCCATTGGCCCAACGCTCCACGTGGGGGCAGCTGGTGCTGCGGCCGGTGCCTGATCTGCGGGAGCAGCGGGCGCCGCGGGTGCGGGCGCAGGCGTTGCCTGTGCATGCGCGGCAGCGGCCAAGGCCATTGCCAGGGCTGCTCCGGCTATAGACTGAAGAAGGATGTGGTTCGGCTTGATGAACATCGACACTATTCCTCCAAAGGGAAAAGTTGGTTGAGATATGACACGGATAAAATCAGGCCAAGAGACTTTCGAACCGATTCTCTTTGATTTGCAAACTCCCGATCGTTCAAACCCTCACGAGACACACGTGTGCGAACATCTCTGAAGGGGACATGGTTTTGATTTACACGCGCTGTGCGCTGCTTCTTCGGTGAATGAATCGTTGCGGCTTAACATTAGTAATGCAAAGCGGGCATAAAGAATAGATGAGGATTGGGAAAAAGATTCGTGATGCTCGGGAAATTGAAGTTGCAGGTCCGTCTGCCATGACTTCGTACGCGGCGTGGGAGGTCGGTCGATGCGCCCTGGTACACCGGCGCACATAAGGATCAAATGAGGATGCTGGTAAAATTTAATGACGATCCCCCTGCATTTTGAAACCTGCCCAGGTAGAGCCAAACAAATGAGCCGCAGGAGCTTCAAGGAACGTTCGTTCAAGCTGCAACAACTGGCCGCGGGCCTTTGAAGGCAAATCGGTTTGTTGCCCGGCCAAAGGGCCTCGTAGATTCGCAATGGAAAGGTCGTAGCCGGTTGTCTGGAACCTACATTCCTATCCGCAATGTACTGAGCAGCGGGCGCGCTCGCGGCAGCGGGCTGCGGGCATTTCTCTTTTCGATGGAGTGTGCTCTGGGGGTTGTGTCGGTCGTACTTCTTGGAGCGCTCGCTCACTGGCTTCAATGGTTGCTTCCAGTTGCCGTCCTGCTCTACCTGCTCATTGTGGTGCCGACAGCTCTACTTTGTGGATTTTGGCAGGCTGTCGTAGTGTCCCTCTCAGCCGTTGCAGAGCAGGGCTATTTTGCCGAGCGCCAGACACGGCTCAATCCGGCAGCAGATCCGGCCAACTCCGTTACGCTGCTGGCCTTCGTGCTCACCGCCCTCGTGGTCAGCCGGCTCTCTGCGAGGGTTACGGAACACGCGAGAGAATCCGACTCATGGGGCGGCCAGATGCACGACCTTTATGAGTTCACGCGCCGTACGTTGCAGATGAATCTGCATGTTGAACCAGGTCCGCAACTTGCGGAACTCGTCCACGAGATATTCGCGCTCGAAGCAGTTGTAGTGTTCGATGCGGATCTGCACGAGACCTATCAGGCCGGCATTTGGAACGTCGACCCTCAAGAGCTTGCGCAGAATGTCTACTACTTCGAGACCTCCGATGATGATCCTGAGAATGGAATTGGCCGCCGTGTGGTCCGCCTGGGAACGGTTCCCATCGGCAGCCTCGTGGTTCGAGGCGACACCAGCCCCCTCACGAACAACGCGATTGCCTCTCTTATTGCCATCACCTTCGATAGATATCGCGCCTTCGCGAACGAGAGCCGCATCGAAACCGAGCGCCGCACCGAACAGTTGCGCGCCACTGTGCTCGACAGTCTGGCGCATGCCTATAAAACTCCCCTTACCGCAATTCGCGCGGCCAGCACCGGTCTCAATGAGATGGGTAAACTCTCGCCTGGACAGGGCGAACTGGTGGCGCTGATCGACGAGCAAGCGGGCCTCTTGAGCGAACTGACTACGCGCTTGTTGACCACCGCCCGTCTCGATGCGGGCGAAGTCCACGTCCGCGCAATTCCCGTTGGAGTTGGCGCGCTTGTTGACGAAGTGGTTGGCACCCTGAGCGATCGCCTGGCAAGCATGAAAGTCTCCATCGATCTGCCAGACGAGGACTTGATTCTCTGCTGCGATCGGCAACTCATGATCATGCTGCTGTCGCAATACATTGACAACGCTTGCAAATATTCAATATTCGGCACTACGATCACCATCCGTGCAGTTCAATCCAAAGGCGAAGTGATCTTTTCAGTGCACAGCTTCAGCCCTGTCATTCCGATGGCCGACCGCGAACGCATTTTCGATCGCTATTACCGCTCTTCCAACTCGTCGAATCGCGCCGTTGGCACTGGGATCGGACTCTCCGTCGCTAAGCGCGCAGCAATCATCCACGGTGGTTATGTCTGGGTCACGAGCGAAGAAGATGAGGGTACAACCTTTTACGCGGCTATCCCAGCCCAAGCAAGAAAGAGGCAAGAACCATGAATCAGCCGGGAATTCGAGTTCTAGTTGTCGATGACGAAGCCGCCATTCGCAGGGCTCTTCGGCCCCCGCTCGTTGAGCTTGGATTCCAATTTGCTGAGGCGTCACGCGGGGAAGAGGCTCTGCAGTTGATCCGTTCCGGTACCTACGATGCAGTCTTGCTCGACATCAATATGCCCGGCATCGGCGGCATCGAAACACTGCGGCGAATACGTGCCTTTGCCCCTCGGCTCCCAGTTCTGATGGTCACGGTGCGCGAGGGCGAGGAAGAGAAAGTCGAAGCGCTCGAACTGGGAGCGGACGACTACATTACCAAGCCATTCAGCACCCGCGAGCTCATCGCCCGCATTCGAACCGCCGTCCGCCGCGTTCATGCTCCGGCGCGCGCTGAGGATGCGCCTATCGAGATCGGTGAAATCCGCCTCACGCCGGCTCGCCGATCCGTCACCAAGCGCGGACAGCCTGTTCACCTGACGCGCAAGGAGTTCGACATTCTTTACTGCCTCATGAGCCGAGCTGGCCGGGTAATCTCCTATGCCAAGCTGCTCACTGCCGTCTGGGGTGCGGATTGCCGCGAAGAAGTCGAATACCTGCGCACCTTCATCCGCCAGTTGCGAAAGAAGATCGAGGACGATCCCTCACATCCGATCTACCTGCTCACCGATGTGTACGTTGGATACCGCTTCGCCGACGCGCAGATGCTCCAGGGGGAAAACGCAGGCGAGACGCCCGAAACCAAAGGCGCCCATGAGGGGGTTCTCTAGAACGGCGCGATGGGTGCGGGGAGTTGTTTAGCGCGAACTGACCACAAGAAACTCTTCGCTCCCACCTGCGAAAGTGGAACTCTTCGGCTCAGGATTCCGTATTCGTTTAGTGGTAAGGGTCGCATCGTTACTTGAGACCAGCACAGTCCGTGAATATATTGCCGGCGTCTTGGCCATCCCGGAGAACGCATGACTCGCACAACGAACGCACGGATCGCCGGCTCTACGTTCCTGATCTATATCGCCCTCGGAGTCGCCGGAATGATCCTGTCAGGTAAGGCGACCGGTGTGGAAGGAACCGCCGCCAAACTCGCGGGCATCGCTCAGCATGCGACCGAATTCCGCTTCGCTATGTTGCTCGGGTTGACCACCTGTTTCGCGGCCTTGGTGCTTGGGATCACGCTGTACAGAATCGTTTGCGACCAGGACCACGATCTCGCTATGTTAGCCCTGACCTGTCGCGTTTGCGAGGGCCTGCTGGGGGCCATTTCTGTGTCGGCGTCGATGGGCCTGCTGTCGCTGGTGACTGCCGCCGGAGCAAATGCACCGGACGCCGCGACAGTGCAGACGCTCGGCACGTTCCTATTTGCGATGCCAGGGTGGACCGGGAAGTTAGGCGCAACCTTTTTCGCGGTAGGCAGCACCTTTTTCTCGTATCTTCTACTGCGCGGCCGGGTGGTTCCCGTTTCATTGGCATGGCTCGGTGTCTTCGCCTCGGGTCTGCTCGTTGTGTGCCTTCCCCTGCAACTCGCTGGGTTCTTCCACGGCCTTGTCACCTCACTTATGTGGATTCCAATGGCCGCGTTCGAGGTACCACTTGGGGTATGGCTGCTGATCAAGGGCGTCGCGCCTGTTGATGAAAGCCGCTCGATAAGTCGGCGAGCCGCGGGAATCTAACTCATCCTTCCGACCCAAATCCGCATGGAACGCTTACTCGTCGTAATGGAGCAGGCTGAACACGTCGTATTCTTTAAATCGGTCACGGCCTTTCAGGAAGTCCAACTCCACTGCAAAGGCCAGGCCGGCAATCTCGCCGCCCAGTTGCTTCACCAGCTTCACCGTGGCCTCCATCGTGCCGCCCGTGGCGAGCAGATCGTCCACCAGGACCACGCGCTGCCCGCGCTCAATTGCGTCGAGGTGAATCTCAAGCGTGTCGGAACCGTATTCCAGGTCATACGTAACGCGCGCAACAGGAGCGGGCAGCTTGCGCGGCTTGCGTACCGGCACAAATCCCGCGTTGAGACGATAAGCCAGCGCGGGCCCGAAGATGAATCCGCGCGCTTCAATGCCCAGCACCAGGTCGATCTTGCGCTCGATGTAGTGCGCTGCGAGCAAATCAATCAGCTTTGCGAAGCCGGTCTTGTCCTTCAGCAGCGTCGTGATGTCATAAAACAGAATCCCAGGTTTGGGAAAATCGGGGACCGTGCGTACCAACGCCTTCAGCGCTTCAATCTCAATGGTCTTCATCGGTTCGGGCATGCGTCGGCTCACTCCTGGAGTCTTCTTCAAGCTGCGGCTTGAATCAATTGGCGGGAAGGGAACCGCTCTGATTGTGAAGGTCTTCCCTACAGATTATAGAGGAGCAGGGAAGAGGGACTAGAGAGCAAAAACCGGGATCAGGGATCAGGGATAATGTTCCATTTTGCAGATTTAACTTCAGGACCTTGCTACCACGCACCTTCAATGCGGAATGCATCAAGACCAGCAGCTTCACGGTCATCGAGATAGTGTTCGATCAGCCGATCTACGCGGCTACCTCGGGGTCCACGACGTAAACTAGCGCGTAACTCGGCCAGATCCTCTGCAGCGCCGGAGGCGACAACTTCAACCTCGCCGTCCTCGGTGTTTCGCACCCATCCGCGCAAATTCAACTCGCTGGCCTCACGATGGACATACCATCGGAACCCGACGCCCTGTACCCGCCCTTGAATCAAAAAATGAAGAACCATAGTTGCGAACCAACGCCAGTTTTGCAGATGCGTTCGCGCTGCGCAACCGGGAGCTGGCTGCGAGCGCTTTCTTTGCTTCTGCTATGGATAAAATCTCAGCGTCATCCCGATGTAACCGGCGAACCGTTTCATGGTGAAGAACTGGTAGCATGGGCTTCATCAAGCAGAACGAATCTCCCACTTAAGCCAGCCCCCGCTCCGTCTGCAAACGGAAGCAAGGAGCAGTTTCAATGAATCTGCGATCCCTCGCCGCAATCGCTCTATTTTCCGTTGCGACGGCAACAATAAGTTCCGGCGCTGCCCAGGCTCCGGGAGCCGTTGCGCGGTCGGCGGGCAAAGGTTTCGTCAGTCGTACCGTCGTTGTCGAGGGCGTTGCATACCGGTACCAGGTTTACGTCCCGCGGGAGTTTCAGCGTTCCACATCCTGGCCCGTCATCCTTGCTTTGCACGGCAGTGGGCAGGCGGGCAGCGACGGCCAAGAGCAGACGGAGGTTGCGCTGGGAGATTCCGTTCGACGTCATAGTGAACGATTCCCGGCGCTAGTTGTATTCCCTCAGATTGCTACCGATGGCATGGCAGACTGGCACATGAGAGGCGGAGTGGCAGCGCTTGCGGCGCTGGACAGAACCATAGCGGAGTTCAACGGCGACCCTTCCCGTGTTTACCTTACGGGGAATTCCTCGGGGGGAAACGGTGCATGGTTTCTAGCTACTCAACACCCGGAGCGGTTCGCAGCCCTCGCGGTCGTGTGCGGTTTCGTGTCAGAGGATCGCGGCAGGCAGGCTTATCCATCCATTGCGCCGGCATCGACGCCGGATTTGTTTGCTTACGTCGCCAGCCGGATTTCGTCCATACCCGTTTGGATTTTTCATGGCGGTGCAGACCCTGTTGTACCAGTTGAGGAATCGCGACACATGTTTGCAGCGCTCAAGGCAGCCGGAGCAGACGTGCAATACACCGAGCTCCCTGGGGTCGGTCACGACTCATGGAACTGGGCCTACGAAAACCCCGATCTGATTGCATGGATGCTGAAACAGAGACGAAAGTAGGCGCGCTTAAATGCGACGTCATGGCCTCAGCCTGGCACCCTGGCTCAGTGACGAATGATTTGGAGTCATTCGGCCTGGTCCTCCGGCGCGCTACACTGTAACTCACCCATGGTGTTTGTCCTCGACAACTACGACTCGTTTACATACAACCTTGTCCAATATCTGGGCGAACTTGGCGCGAAAGTCGAGGTCCGCCGCAACGACGAGCTGACCGTAGAGGAAGTCGAGGCTCTCCACCCTGAGCGCATCCTGCTCTCACCGGGGCCGTGCACCCCAAGCGAGGCTGGAATTCTGGTGCCGCTCATCCGCCACATGGCTGGAAAGGCACCGATCCTGGGCGTCTGCCTGGGCCATCAGGCGATTGGCGAGGCGTTCGGGGGAGAAGTTGTGCGCGCCCATCAGCTTATGCACGGCAAGACCAGTCAGGTCGATCACGACGGCAAAGGCATCTTTGCCGGACTGCCAACTCCGCTCACATGCACTCGCTATCATTCGCTTATTGTTGCTGAGGGCACATTGCCTTCCTCGCTCGCCGTCACTGCGCGCACGGCTGAAGCAACTGGGGGAGGCGCAGCCGGCAGGACAGTCATCATGGGACTTCGCCATCGCACGCTTCCCATTGAGGGCGTCCAGTTTCACCCCGAGAGCGTCCTGACCGAGGGCGGCCACCAGATGATTCGCAACTTTCTGGAAATGTAGCCACGATGCAAGATTTTTCTCGAATCAACAGATGCCTCGTCAGTTCTTTCTTCTGCGCGAACGCCGCTCGTATCCTCTTTCTATCGAGCCTGCTCGCTCCAGCGGTTTTTTGGGCCCAGTCTCCGCCAGCGTCCCGGCCTGCTGCAATTCAGCCGCCTTCCGTGCAGACCGGCGCAATCCAGATCAAGCCTGCCCAGGCGCCCAATCAAACTGGGCCGATCGCCATCGTGTCGCTTGACAACAAAGAACCGGGCAGCGCATCGATGGTGACCGGCGCGCTGCAGGTATCCGGCGGCAGGGCCATGATTGCTTCGAGCGGCGCAATTACTTCCGGAGCCTCAACTACTGATGTAGCCCTGCCTCATCGCGGCATGCTTCGAGTCTGTGCTTCAACGACGGTCAAGCTTTCCGCGGACTCGAGCGTACCTGCCGGTGAAATCCCCGGCATCATGATGGCCATCGACCACGGGGCAATCGAGGCGAGCTTTGCCACCGGGCGCAACTCAGACATTCTGCTCACCCCTGACTTCCGTATCCTCATTGGCGGTCCCGGCGCGGCCGACGTGAAGGTGCGAATGGGCCAGCATGGTGACACCTGCGTGGACAACGCCGGAATCAATGCGCCCTACGTTTTGGTCACGAGCGTCTTTGATGGGAGCATGTATCGCGTGCAGGCAGGGCAGCGAGTCATGTTTCAGCACGGCAGCATCCTTGAGGTGGTGGACCAGGAAAAAGAGCCCTGTGGCTGTCCGCCGGCGTCTCATTCGAACAGCAACGAATTCCCGCTGGCGCAGAGCGCTGGTCTCGCGCCGCTTGCTCCACCGGGCCCCGCCGGAACAACTCCAACGGACTTAGCGCCGGCTGCAATAGATACATTCGTTTACAAGAGCGGCGAACGCGCCCCGGAACCGCCAGTCGTGGTGCCGCAAAAAGGGAAAAAAGTCAGGACAGGCCACGGCGCAACCGAGACGGCCAACGCGCCAACTCAGAAGAAGCCGGGCTTCTTTACCCGCATGGGCCACTTCTTCCGCCGGCTTTTCGGAGCCGAGTAACCGAGTAAGCGCCTAAAGCTCTCTTGCTCGCTCGATAGCACGAATCACCGCTTGCGCCTTGTTGAGTGACTCCTGGTGCTCGAGTTCAGGCACGGAATCGGCCACGATGCCAGCGCCAGCCTGCACGTAGCCCTTGCCGCCCTTTGCGAGTAGTGAGCGAATGGCGATGCACGAGTCGAGATTCCCTGAAAAGTCCGCGTAGAGTACGGCTCCGCCGTAAGTGCCACGTCGCGACGGCTCTAGTTCCTCGATGATCTCCATGGCCCGTACCTTGGGAGCACCCGAGAGCGTACCGGCAGGGAAGCAGGCGCGCAGTGCGTCGACTGCCGTCAATTCCGGTTTCAATTGACCTTCGATCGAACTCACAATGTGCATCACGTGGCTGTAGCGCTCAACAAACATCAGTCGGTCCACCTTGACGCTGCCATACTTGCTGACCCGACCAACATCATTGCGCCCCAGATCCACGAGCATCACGTGTTCGGCGCGTTCTTTCTCGTCGTGCATCATCTCTTCTTCGAAGCGCTGGTCTTCTGCTTCGGTGGCGCCGCGAGGGCGCGTACCGGCGATGGGCCTGTACTCCACTTTTCCGTCGTGCACGCGAACCAGCAACTCCGGTGACGATCCCGCCAGCTCAAGGGTCTGCGCCGCCGGTGGTTTTCCCCTTTTGGTGGAACCCCTCGGCGCATCAGCTGACCGACCCAGTGCTTTATCCGGCGTGATGCGCAAGAAGTACATATACGGGCTCGGATTCACCGTGCGCAGCGATCGATAGACCTGGAAGGTATCCATGCCGGTTTCGACGTCGAGACGCTGCGACAGCACGGCCTGGAAGATGTCGCCTGCGGCAATGTACTCTTTGGTCCGTTCGACAGCGGCGAGGAATTCCCGTTTATGTGTCCGGCGGGTCACTTTCACCGGTTTGTCGCTTTTGACTGCAGGAAGCTTTGGCAAAGGCTGCGCAAGGCGCTTCTCTAACTTCGCAAGCCGCTTCACAGCCTTGGCATAGGCTTCGTCTGGCGAAGTGAGAGTGACATCTGCGGTGATAATCATCCAGATTTGCTTCCGCACGTGATCGAAAGCCAATACCTCGTCAAAGAAGAGCAAACATGCATCGGGAATGCCCAGCTCGTCCTTTGCATGCTCCGGCAAGTGCTCGATCTGGCGTACTGCATCGTAGGCGAAAAATCCGACCGCGCCCGCGGTAAATGGCGGTAGCCCCGGAAGCCGTGCCGGCTTGTGCCCGCTCAGCGCCTCGCGTAGCACGTTGAAGATGTCGCCTTCGATGCGAGTCGTTTTCTTTCCTTCCGTGATGTCGATCTGCTGCCCGCGTGCAACGATGCGCTTGTAGGGCGCCAGTCCGATGAAAGTGTAGCGGCCTATCTGCTCACCGCCTTCCACTGACTCCAGCAGAAAGCATTCCTGCTCTGGCCAAGCTGCGCGCAGAAATGCCGACACAGGTGTCTCCAGGTCGGCAGTAAGAGTGCGGTAAACGGGCACGAGCGTGTGTTTCCTGGCGAGCGCCAAGAAATCTTTGCGACTGGGTTGGATGAGATTCGCGGAGGCCTTCACAGGCTCCAGTGTAACCGCTCACGAGGCAGCGAAGAAGGCGCAAACATCTCTGCAATGCTCTTCCATCCACACTTTGCGATTAAACGCGGTGTGCGGGCCCGATCAGGTGCCAGTGAATTGCAAACCAGCAAAGAACGACGCAACTGAGCGCCACCAACGAGAATTTCACCTTTGTGATCCAACGTAGATTTTCGCGCCACCACACGCGGATGGCCGACAGTGCAGCAAACAGGCTCAGTACAAGCGCCAGCCCAGTCACCCAGTTAATCAGGACAAACCACTTGAACCATTCCGGCGTAGGCGGCAGGATGTCGTCGCCCTGCACGACCACGAAAATCATGATCGACCCGAGCAGCACAACCCATACAAATGCTGCGATGCGCGGACTGAAGGTCAGCCAGATGGTTCCGGGTTGCGGCGCGGGACGGGCACGCTTGCGCAGGAAGATGCGCCGCCCCAGGTGAACCAAACTTCCAAGGAGCACCAGCATCAGAATTCCGAAGCTCGAACCCACAACGGGCAAAACCAGTTCGCTGTCCTCGTACCAGGGGACGCGCTGCATCTGAACTCCGGGGAAATCGACGGCCAGACGAACGACTTTGTTGCTGCCGTCGCGGATGGCGAAGATTCTCGCCTGGTCATCCTCAGCCTGCCACAGATCGTTCCCAATCGGCTTCAGCTTGACCGGATGGCCACGCAGGTCTTTCGCGCCCTCGATCTGCAGAACGCCATCTTTGTCGACTGTCGCGCTGCTCTGCTCAAAGAGATTGCTGAGCTTAAGCTTGGTGGTTTCTTGCCGGCGGCTCGATTGATATCTTCCTGCGATTGCCTTGAGCTGGTTCGCAGGAGTCTTGAGAAATTCTGCATGCGGAGCGCCCGGAAAATACCGATCGCTGAAGAAGTTGATGATCTCGGGACGCGGCGCTCTGCCACCGCCAGCGGAGTTGTAGGAAACAAAGAGTACGAGCTTCTGTTGCGGTTCCACGAAAAACAAGCTGTGGAATGCGATCAAATCTCCTTCATGGCCGATCCAGCGCAGATTATTGCGCCAGTCCTGGTAGAAGCCCATGCATTGGGCGGGCAACTGGTTGTTGGCCTGATACTGGGGAGTCCACATGAGAGCCAGCGTTTCTGGCTTCAGAATGCGCTTTCCGTCCAGTTCGCCGCCATTCAGCAGCGCCTGCCCCAGATCGCCCATGTCCGCCGCGCTTGAAGAGATGCCGCCCGCACCAACCGGGTTAAAGATCTCGAAACCAACCGGGGGTTTCAGCGTATTTGAGCGATATCCTTGCGAGGGCAGATCCATCAGAGGCTTCTGCAAAGGCTGGTAAAAGGAGGAGTGCGTCATGCCCAGCGGCGTGAAGATGTGTTTTTGCACGTACTGCTCAAAAGGCTCGCCACTGATCCGCTGCACGATGTAACTCGCCAATCCCACCCCGTAATTGGAATAGGCCGGAATCTGTCCGGGAGGATAGATACGCACCGGCTGATTCTGGATCAGGAAGTCGCGGAGAGTGACGGCCTTTTTGGTGTCGGTGAAGATGATGTCGTCGATGGTCTCCTCGAACCCGCCCGTGTGCGTCATTAGGTTGCGCAGGGTTACCGGCTTGTCAAAGGCTGGCCGAATCTGGAAGTCGAGATAGTGGTTGATGTCGGCGTCGAGGTC